>Ga0209611_10010511_pt1 | contig 13612 bp, 8 predicted proteins | sample S1TSphgellanicum_3_FD_187693 | JGI IMG/M metagenome (GOLD analysis project Ga0209611, IMG submission 187693) | Host-associated microbial communities from peat moss isolated from Minnesota, USA - S1T2_Fc - Sphagnum magellanicum MG (SPAdes) (version 2) | ecosystem: Host-associated > Plants > Peat... | reverse complement strand
GAAAAATTAGGATGTCAAAATTGTGTGATTGTGCACATTGGCAATGTGAACCATGATATGGCTTTAAATCAAACTAGAAAAAATAAAATGAACAAAACAAACTATAAAAAGGATTTGTCATTTGAAACTTGGATGTTTAATTGTCACTATTGAACATTTTATTTATAAACTAGGGCTTCATGTTGCTAAGCTCTGCTAATGACTATGAAATGATGAAAAAATGGAAATTAAGTTCCATTCAAATGAAAATATCAAATGGCATTGCATGCAACTTGAATTAAATTCCAATTCCTAAATAGAATTCAAATACATTGAATTCTAATTTGACTAAATTCAATTGGATTAAAATTGAGTTGAATTAAATTCAATTCAAATTTAGTTGAAGAGAAATGGGATGCAAATTGATGTAGAAAGTATTTTAAAATGTCTTGACATTTTCATCACTTGTGATAACAAACTTGTTCAAAAGTACTTGATACAATTCATTCAAAAGACTTATTTAAATCCTTGGTTTTATTAGTTTCAAAAGGGTGCCACAATGACCTTTAAAAGAACTTCAATTAGATCTATTCAATATACAAAAATCAATTAGCAAATGTCACCTTGTCTTTCAATGTTGAAACCATGGACATCTATCTTGTTTCTAACATATATTTGAATTTAGTGCATACTTGTAGTGGAGGAAATGGGCATAGGTTTTGGTCATTGGCCAAGAACTTAAAAAATAATTGCCATGAATAGGGGGAATCCAAGGTTTCCTTTTTTATGATAGATCTAGCTGTAATTACCAACATTGAATGCTTATGATTTATGGAGTTTTTATTAGAGATGAACTTATAAAAGAAGCCTTTGTTATGACTTATTACAAGTGTTGTTTAAGTATTTGAATTTGCTAATAACCCCAAATTCAATTTTTTGAAAATTTTAATTCAAAGAATGTATAGTTTTGGTTTTTGAATTTCTTGTAAGAAAATTATAATCAAAGAACCTGCAGTATTCCTATTTTTCACGGGAAAAGAAAATCAAATCAAAAACCTTAATTATTTCTATTTTTCACGGGAAAAGAAAATCAAAATCAAAAACTTTAAATTTTTTTTCACAGGAAAACAAAATAGAATAAAAAACCTCTTGTACTAATTACTTCAAGAATTCAAATATTAGTGATTTTCATGAAAGAACCATGAAATTTGGGTTTATGGGCAATTTAAGGTTTCATTTTAAAAAATATTTTTGAAATTGGAATATATATATATATAAGTGGTTAGAAGTTTAAAGAATTTCCCTGATAATTAGCTGGCATTTGGTGTCATTTCTGATATTGACATAACAACCTAGTTGTGAATTACAACCAAATTTGTTTTGCTTTAAATTTTTTAATTGTTCTTGTTCAAAGAATAAGAAGAGAAACATTATGGTCCACAAAAAGAAATTTGCATTGAATATGAAATGATTTATTGTTCAAAACACAAATCATCACAAATTTCCAATATCATGAAATTTCAATAAAATCCATGCAAAAATCGAAAAACTATATGTCTGTGCAAAATCTGTGGGCTTCAAAATGTAAAATTGATATATATATATATATAATTTTCATATAATTGATATTTTTTTACTTATGATGTTTTGATGTGAAGTACGTATGATTTACATTTAAACCAAATTTGTGCAATTATTGTGATATAATTTTGCATAAAATAATGTAATTTTTGTGTATTAAACATGAACATTCACGCATGTCATTTGAAAAAAAACGTTTTATTTGTTTGAATATTTAAAATAAGACATTGTTATATCATTGAGTATGTACAAATTTCATGCAATTATTTGTGTGAACTTATGAAAATCAAATTTCACATAAATTTTGTAAGAACCAATGAAGCCTGGTAAATTTGTGATGCTGACTTCCAACAAAAATTAAATGTTTGAACTTGATGTGTCTTTCTTCCTCTCACTCCTCGATCTATGGTCTTGAGCACCCCCAATGATGCTCAATATGTAACCCTGCAAAAATATTTCTTACGTCCAAGTTTGGTTATTTCCTTTTCTCAACCTCACCCATACAACTCAAATTGAGACTGCAAATACGTGAGAGGCTACTAATAGCAAATCACTTAGACCAATCATCATGACTGGCCAATGAGAAACAGGGAACAGCAGGAGCAAAATTATATTGTTGAACGAAACCAGCATGTTTTGACTTTTTTTCATCCAATAGTAATGTGCAGGGTCACATACTGAGCACTGCTGGGGATGGTCCAACATGGCCAGCTTGTCTCTTTCGTTTCATAAATTGTCAACTACTGTGGCATCTGGGATGATACTAGAAAACTGTCCATAGACGGGCAGTTGAGTCCAATCAGCATGTCGCAATAGGGGCTGTTGTCTATGATGCATTGCAGTGTCTTGCAAAACTGGCCAACTGCAATTGTCTCAGGCACGAAATAATGCTGGAATGGCAGAAGCAAAAACCGCAAGCAAGCACAATTGTTGCCGAATCTGCTTCTGAATGAGGCAGCAGTGAAGCCTCAATGATTAAGCATCATCAACTTGCAAAGGTTCGTGAACTGGACTGTGACTGTACTAACCCATTGTGAACGGAACTGACTTGACACAAGCAGTCACTTATGATTGCAAACTGGCTAAGTTACCCTTGAGCTGGAAAACATTTTAGGCTACATATCACGGATACCTGAGGCTCATAGAGCTTGTGTTTTATTACTGTATTAGTGATGTCCTGATTTGTTGTGTTCTTTCATGTCATGTGTTCTCAAGCTTTGATTTGCCTTGTATTTCTTGTTGATGGGTTCTTGTCCCTGTCTTTTTTTTATATACTGGGTTTTTCTTGCTTGCTTTTATTTGCCTTGTACTTTTTGTGAATGGGTTCCCATCCCTGCCTTTATATATATATATATACATTGGGTTTTTCTTTGTAAGTATGTAGTAATAGCACAATGCAATACATGGATCCATTTAATTTTTATTTTATTTTTTGGTTTTCCTTTTGCAGACTTGGACAATTTAATTTGAAAATAAGAACTAAAATGATAAAGACTTTGGCTATCATGAAACAATGGTTGAAAGACAAAACTTAAAAAATTCTAGAATTGACAACTTAGGTAGGGTGTATAATTTCCATGAAAAGCTACACTCCATGGAAACACACACCCACCAACTATTTCAACTTTGGTGGTTTTTGTTATGGTCAAATAAAGAGGATGGTTTCCTGTGTCTATTAGGCCACATTTTTGCCATGAAACCAACCACCATGGACACCTTGAGCCATGAAGCCAACTGGGAGCACTTTTAGCCATGAACACAACTGTCACCTGGTGGTGAAAAGATAGGGGGTAGACTACCCCATGATGATTTAGGGTTCTTTTCAACATTGAAATGGTAGTGGGTGGATGGGCTATGGTGAAACAAACATCCCTAGAAAGAACCGGCCCATGGCCAATTTGTTGTAGGGGAAGTTCCCGTACTCATGGGGTCTCCTAAGGGAGGGCCACTTGAGGGGGTGAGCCCAAGGATGTTTGTGAACTTTTCTCCCATGAGTACCAAAACCTCAACACACACAAATGACTATCTTTTTATTGGAATGTGCGAGGATCTCCTCCTAGCATAAAGCACTCAGAGAAAATTTGTAGTGTATGTGGAGGGCACATTATATCCATGAATTTCCCTCCTAGAAATTGGGAGGGATATTATGCGTACTCATAGGTGTAAGAACCCTCTCACTATTGAGGAGTAGGCATAAGAACCCTCCCATGTAAATGCCTCATGATTTACATAGATTTAGTTCATGATAAATTTTGCCAAGTTGTGCTTTATGATAGGTAAAGTCCATGGGTGAGGGACCTTCCCAAAATGCGAGGCCAAACTCAACTATTGCCTTGTCCTAGGCACCTTATTTTGAGAATTTATGAGGATTTTTTTCCTAAAAAGAAAGGATTTCGAAATTTGGCTAGATTTTCTCCAAAAAAAAAGTATATGTGACAGAATACTCCCTTTTTTCTTCTATTATTATTATTTTATTTTAATTTGTGAGAAATTTGAATCTCTCCACTGATGGGGAGACCACAATCTGACTTACAAGTAGTGGGGGGATCCAATGGTTGGGTTCTTCATGTGGCCTGAAGGGGGGAAAAAAAAAGAGAAAAAAGAAAGGGCCTCATTTTCACAAAATATGGCATAATTATTATGGAAATAATCATGGAGATTCAGGTAGCTCATTAAACACAATTGATTTATTTTTTAATTACATAATTAAAAATTGAGGTAAAAAATTACATCCATTTTTTTCAATGAAAGCAGGCCAACAACAGAGAGGAATTCCAGTTAGGAAGGATGGATGCACAATATGAAAGACTAAGTCTTGGAAGGGAGGGTCTTGAAGGGGTTTATTTGTAGGGGAGGTTCCCTTAGGAGGGTGGTGTTCTACTGAGGGAAGGGCTCCAAAAAGGGCGTGAGCCCAATGGTGTTCCCCAACCTCAGGAGGAGAACACATAAGTACAGGAACCTCCCCTTACATAAACAACTCTCATTTTATTTCCTCACTTCTTTCCCATTTTCGTAGGAAAGAAATATTTCCATGGGAACATGGGAACATATAAAATTGGAGGAGCTTCCCCGGCATAATGCCCTAGCGTTTTTCTGCTGGGGTAGATCCCTCAAAATACACATAAAAATAAAAAGGGAGTTGTTTACATACATTTACACATTTTTTGGGGAATGTTTCAATAATAAGTTCATTGGATTAAACATAACAAAAAAAAGAATTCCCTTATTTCCAAAGGAATAATTATTTTTTTCAAACAAGAGAAGAGGTTAATATTTTGCTGGCCAGCCCGCACATTCATTCCTAATATATTACTTCTAAACCTAAGGAACGAATTTTTTGTTGGACTGAGACAAAAAGAATGAAATTTTTTGTGAAGAACTTTTGTTGTGTCACAAAAGTGCAAATGGTCCACCCAAAAGAGAGAGAGAGAGAGAGAAGCTTCATTAATCGATAAAGAAAAAAGCACATATCCACAAGGGAAAGGGAGGAGGAATACAAAGAGAGGATGTCCAAAGTCGAGTCCAAAGTCAAGACAACGCCTCAAAAGCGAGAGGGAGGAAAAGGCACCAAAAGGATTGATACCTATGATGGACACAACACAAAATGTTTGATTTTTTTTGCTTTGAAAAAACTTTGGTTTTTCTCGCAAGCAATCCACCATGACTTTGCAAGAAAGTTTTGTAGTAGGGGGAAAAGCTGGAAAATGTTCCATTTATGCAAAACTATGATACCTTTAAAGTGGAAAAAGTTCTGAAAAAAATTCAAGTGTATGATGATAAAAGTTGAAATTTTAGTACAAAAGTTTGCGAAATCTGTTTTACGTTACCAATTCATTCACACACTTTTCAAACTTATGCATGCAAATAGTGAGTAAGTGCAAAAGCTAACAAAAGTTTTCACAAAATTGATGTACCCTCCTCCGCCCCCTGACCCCCCCAAAAAAAGAAAAGAAGACGAACATTTTGCAGGAGACTCCTGTAAAGAAAAGGAAAAGCTTAGTCATATGAAAGAAACTCAGCCTCATAAGCTTTTGTTGGTCTTTTTTTTATCAAATTTTGTGCCAAATTTCAACACTTTACTCACAATAACAAGATAAACACTTGCCCATGACACATATGGATTGAGCGACTTGCAAAGGCACGAGACCCAAAACCAAGGCCGACAAGGCCGACCGAGGCTAAGTTAAAGGGTCAAGAAGAGCTGCCCTGAAAGTTCTCGGTCAGAAATTCGGACCATCCAGGACCCACTAGAGGGCCCTACACAGGATGGATGATGTGTGGACAGAAAACACTTTTTTTCAGTTTATTCCTATCCAATAGTTAAGCAGGGTGGTTAAACTATTTACTAATCATCCACATGCATCTACCCACCTAGTAACTACCAAGTGCATTGCATTGCATATTTACTTACCTACATAGTAAAACACTTACATTCCCTATCTACTTACCAATGTTACTGTAGCAGCCCCCTTCCCTAATAGACTGGCTACTACCAAGGTAGGGGTAAGTTAGGAAGAAGTTTTACTAGAGATTGGTTACATTGGTTAACTCAGGTTTACTTTGAGTCATAAGGGGCTTCCTATGAATGGTACATTAGGCTAGTGGGTGCTGAAGGGAAGAGGCCCTGCCCGGGGCAAAAGCCTTGGGAGAATTTTCTTTCTGCTATCTTTCATCTTTTAGGCATGAACAGCTGAGATTGGCTGGAGTGAGATTTTGCACGGAATGGCCTCTTATACTGGGGCCGGGCAAGAGAATTTCTCCACGGATTATTTTATAGTGTTCGTAGTAGTATGTATTACGTGTAGAACATATATATTCGTTGAGAATGGAATGATTTACGAGATGATGGTCATGGCCACTTTTTAGTACCCAAAGGCCCCTCCTCCGATGGATTCCCCGACCCCACCCAGGTTCTCTTTTGCACAGAAGTAGGGTAGCTGGGCAGCCAGGTGATTGCCTTGGGCAGAGTGGCAAATCTTTTCGTATCAGCCACCCCCATTGACCTTTTCTCCTGACAAACAACCACAACTGAAATTGGCGAGTCCGTATAATTTATGAGTTATTGCCAAATAAGACATTATGACTAAGAGTGAACAAATGACTTATTCATGAGTTATCACCGAAAATTTCAATTGAGTGGGTGGGTGGGTCATCACCAAAAATTTCAATTGAACGGGTGGTCAGCACTGAAAATTTCAATTGAGTGGGTGGTGGGTCATCACTGAAAATTTTCATCAATTGGGCGGTCATCACCAAAAATTTCAATCGAGTGGACGGTCATCACTGAAATTTTCAATCCATTGGGTAAGTCATCACCAAAAATTTCAATCGAGTAGGTGGGTCATCACTGAAATTTTCCATCCATTGGGTGGTCATCACCCAAAAAAATTTATTTTCAGGTATGCCCTGACTCAGGGGTAGTGGTGGTGCCTTTCTGAAAGACAAAATTTTAATAGCCTCATGGATTGGAAAATAATGGGTCTCTTCTTGTGGAATAATGTTGGTGAACAAACTTACTTATCATACATCCAACATCCTCCATCAATGAAGGCCCCCAACTACCATCCCCCCACCAAGATACACACATACAACAAAAACACACATGAATATTTATATATTTTTAATATTTGACAACATCACATGAGAATAATGAAACAACCAAGGCTTGTTACACACGCAATTGTTTGTTTTTTTAAGAGAAAAAAAAAATTGTTTTAGTTGAACTACTCTTCCAAATGTTAAGAAACCTTTTCTAACTCTATAGCCCAAGCTATCACACTTGGGTGTGCTGCCCGGCCTCTCCTCTCAACCAATCCAAAGTCCATTGCATATACATGTTCATATGCAATGAACATAAATATAGATATACATACACATGTGCAATATATATATATATATATATATATGGATGTGAAATATATTTATTTCATATTTGAAATAATTGAATATATTTATACTAAATGATGAATTAGATTGGGAGTTAGATACTTAGAGAGAAATGTTAAATATTTTTTTATTAAAGGTGTGTCTTTTTTATTGTCTCTCTCTTTTTTGTGATTTCTTTCTTTCTTTGGAGTTTTTTTTTTTTGGTTAAAATAGAAAGAGTTTTATTTTCTTTGGAATTGAAAAAAATGGTTGTTGGGGCTATGGTGTCATATGGGCTATCTAGACTCAATCATGGTTGCTTCTTTTGTTGTCTTTGTGTTGTTGTCATTGTCATTTTTCCATTGATCCTACAATGACAAGAGGTCAAAGATTGAGGAGCAAGTGAGAAGGGAGGAACTTATGTTGCACAACATGGATTTTAGATGCACATGATTCACCCACTTGATTTTGTTGTTGTCCCATAGAACTTTTTTCCCACTATCAAATCCATCGTCGCTTTGCGTAAAGGAAGGCGAGGAGCTAATCATGAGCATGTGAACTCTATTCATGGCATGCAAGTTTCATATTTATTTATGCGTTTTGCTGGATTGCTTCATTCAAAATCCATTGTGCACTTTCAAATCCTAGTTGTCTAATCATTTGATCTTTGGATGTGGTGAATATTTGATTTTGGAGTTGTGCTCTAATGTGTAGTTTTTTCATCTATTTTAACTATTGCACTCTTAGGTACAAAGAACTTCTTAAATGAGATGAAAGATAGAAATGAACAAAAAAACAACACATCAAAAAGTGTTGGGGCAAAGGGCTTCTAGAGAGACCACCGTTAATGACATATTTTGAAGTTTCTAGAGTAAGGGTGGTTGGTTAACATGGTATTTGGTTGAATATTTTTTGTGATTTTGATCCATTTTTGGGAAAAGTTTCCAAATTCTTAAGTTATTCCAACTACATTCTTGAAGGATTTGCTAGAATCATGACATATTACTAAATATGAAAGTCTAAAAACAAATTGCCAACAAAATGATCATGTTGTTTTGAACTTGTGTTGAAAGATAAAAAAGTATATATATTCAAATCTATTCATGTATTTCTTGTGTATATTACAATAATTGAATAGACCAAATCAATTGTGTAAAGACAAAGGCCTATCAATTACAATGCAAGCCTAAACCTCTAAAAGATACATGAGAATTTGTTTTTGTGAAAGACATTTTGAATTTGTGTGTATGTGCATTCAAGATGTGTAACATAAAACATATTTTTGAAAAACACAACTTCATATATACAAAGTTATTTACTCAAGTAGAATGCCAAGGCCACCAATTTTAAAAACAAGGTTATGTTTTACAAAAATTAGTATGTAATTACTAGGTGCAAAAATTTGAAATTTGAATTGCAAAATCATGCAAAAAAAGAAAAGTAAAAGATTTTCATTCATGAATTTAATTCAATTGTGAATACATAAGACAAGAAAAAGGTATTCAACTTAGTGGGGATTGAACATTTGATTAGGTAAAATCTAATTATAGTTAGATTGACGTTCAAATCTTCATGTCATGAAATAGCCTTGCCCCTTTGTGGTTCAAAAACATGCATTGTTTTTATCCAACCCTATCACATTGGAAACATGATTGCGTAATTCAAATCAAGGGTTCTGCCTCACCTTTGCCCATCCCAAAGATCCAAACATACAACATAATGCCCATTAATGATGTTCATCAAATGTCCATAATAACAACCCAATTGTTACCCAATCTAGATGTGACACAATCATTCATTCTTTAGTCATAACTTAGGTTGGGTTATGAGAAATATAAGAGCATGGGTGAATAGAGACCTATGACAAAGTAAATTGATCTCACATTTAAATCAAAAAATACTCCCTCCACCTTTGATGAAGAAATCATTTGTTTCAAAGTGTGTAATAATGTTTCTGACCTTGGTCTTCAAAAGTTTTTTTTAAGCATTATGAGTATTATTGAATAGCAAAAAAAACATAAACTTCAAAAGCTATTCATAAAATGAATTCAATCATAATTAAGTAGAGCAAGCATATAAAAGATTAGTCTTTATGTGAATTATACATGGTTCACATAAAAACCCAAATTTGCACATTCTTCCCCATTAATGATCAAGATGAAACTCTAAGTGAAATAAATAGTAAAACTTACCTATCACCAAAGTGAAGATTAAAAATTGGAGGCATACCAAGCCTCTTTAATGTCTTCATATCTCCATATGATTCAAACATCTGCTAAAAATCATGTGTGAATTAAATTTTTTTTGAAGTACTATCACAAGAACCTCATACAACAACCCTCATTTTTGAATTTCATACCAAACTCCAACAAAAAAATCTTAATCTTCCAAGGTTTAACGTAATGTATGTAGTAACAACTTGCACAACATGTCTTTATATATATTCAAGTGTACATGCCATACGTATACATAACAATAGTAGTCTTAGGTCCATGATTAAGAGAAAAGTCATCAATACTTGTCCATCAATAGGATCATAGGATCTTGCTTATGAAATAATTACTTTTGATGAAAAAAATCAAAATCTAAGAATTATATATGTCCTCCAAAAATCTTTCTTCCAAAAAAATTACCAAATTGAACATCCAATCGAGTTGAACAAAAAACTAACCACCTTAATCAAAATGGCCAATAGGTCTTAATCAAATGGAACATTTAATCGAATTGGACAAAACAAATGACATCCTTGGTCAAAATGGCCAATGGTTTTGTAATCAAACCAAACATCCTATTATAATTAGTAGGTCAAGTTAGTTATTACCTAAGTTAGGTAAGTAGACCTACCTACTTATTTATTTATACCTTGTTAAGTAAGGTAGCTAACTAGGTCAATTTATCTACATACTTACTTACCTATCTACCTACCTACCTATAATCTATTTACCTCCTACCTTTTACTACCTATGTATCTATTAACCTACAATAAATGAAATTGTATTTATTATATTATTCCAAGGCTTTAAAAGTTGTGATTATAAAAAAAGTTTCCAATGGATTCATTAGATTGTTACTAACATATGTGCATGCTTAGGGGGCTAAGGTAAGAAAGCTACACTAATCAAGGTAGTTATTGCTAGGTGAATGCTAAAGAATTAATAAGACAAGATTAAAACATTTGTTAGTTTTGAATTTCAAATTACTTTTGGAGGGAAAGGATTTAAAATTTAAATCTTGATTATGAAAATTCTTTATGAAAATTCTAAACAATTATAAATATGTTTATGAGTGACATTAAGCATAGTTAGCTATATATTTTGGACTACCACAATAGTAGTTCTTATGGAATATAAATGAATTTAGAATCTAAAACTATATTTAATATTAACATTGTCAAGTTAGGTTTCATCATGTTGCTTTGCACTATTAGTGAGGATTAACTAAAATAAGGTCAAAATATTAATATATTTAAAATATATTTAATAGATAATTAGTTGCTACACATTGGTAATCCATGATAATATAAATTTTCCATGAAATCATTTTTACTTCCATTAATTCTAGAATATGATATTCAATTTTCACCTAACAAAACCATAATATTTTTAGCATCCATAATGTCCTTTTCGGTGTCCTTGTTGCTTCAAAATAAATTTTTAGGGCCTTTCCAACATTTTCCAATGTCCCTCCTACAATGCTTCCCGATGACCCTTGGTTCAAAAAATATATAAAATATAAAACATTTTCAACCTTAGTGCCTATAATGTCCCCAATGTATTTCTTGGTGTCCTTTGACATTGTATGCATTGCCCTCAACCTTCAACATCTTGGTGGCCCCTAATGTTTGAATTTATAAAAAAAATTCATGTCCAACTTAACGCCCCTAATGTTTCCAACATGCCTTTTCAACATGCCTATGATCGTTTGTTATTTTGTCATTCCTTGTCAACATTCTTTTTTTTCAATCATTTGTCATTTTGGTGTCGTTTGGATGTGTTTTTGTTGTTGACTAGGCTTAGATCATTTCCAAACCAAACACCACATTGATTTGAATTTTGAATAGCGATGTTCAAATTTGGGAGTGTTTGCTAGCTCGACCTCCCATGTTCGGATGTCGTTTGAAAACCTCGGCCTAACAAAAATCATAGTGATTTAAAGGCTCAAGAAATTTAGGAAAGATGGGTTCGAATCTCCATTAATTTAAGAAGAAATCGAAGTTGAAAGGGGTAAATACATTTTATTGATTTGAAAAGAGAAAGTAATTAGAAAAGGGAAAAATATATTTACCCATTCCAAGGAAAGGGTGGTTAAAGGAGAAAAATAAAATGGCCACCCCCAAGTGTGAAGGTCATGATATTAAAAGATTGTTAAATGCCACTGTAACCAAAAAAGGAGGGATCCAGAGAAACAAAGAAGACACAACAATAGCCAAACCTCTCCTGAACTACCTTCGCTCTGACAGATTGAACACAATGCAATCTCACAGCTATGTAACACACAACTCAAGCGAAATAGATCTCAGAGACAAAACTCCATAACTCTTATTTCACATAATGTCTTGTACAGAACCAACTCTCTTGCCTCCCAAAATATCTATGTCGATCGCCTTCATCCTAAATTCCCACTAAGCTTTCTTAGATCAAGGAGCCAGAGATGTCTCTGGTCACTAAACGTAGCGGAAAAAGAGAGCAACTAGACGATAGTTCCCTAAGCTCCTAGCTGTTCTGCCAAAAACCCACCGATCCTTCCAACTGATCATCCTCTTCTCTACATCCTTGGATCTAGCTTCCTGCACAAGCTTCCTCCTTCTCGCTTTTCTCACCAACAACTTTCCCTCCATCCCTAATCAATGTGGTGTCGCTCCTCTTCATCAAACGCGCCGTCATCTTCCTGTCCTCTCATCCCACACAGACAGACCACCTTCTCCCATGCACCCCATGCATATCTAGTTTCCCTCTCACACTAATGAAGAAGAAATCCGCCGCCACTCATCAATAGAGGCGGCCAGATTACCATGATCAAGGTTTTTGTGTTCACACAAATTGCACAATCATGGAGTCACTGTCCTGCCACCCGTTGTTCGGCTACATATGTAACCCCTCCCTTTTTGAAAAAACTGAGTCCTTCATCTCAATCTGGAGGAGCGTAATACATCTGTAGGTCTCTTCGCGACCTCTCCCATTGTCGACCATCCGCATCTTGGACTATGCAGATCCGGCAACCTTCTTCAAAATCAAAATTGCCCTTCCCATCAACATGTCTAACAAATTGGTAGGGGCCTTCCCAACTTGCAATGAGAGCTCTCCTCTTACCTGGTTTCTTCATTTTCACCATCGACTCCCCAGCCACCAAACCTTCAAACAGATGTTTGCCTGGCCGGTTTGCATATGTGTTCTTCTGCTTCTTCTATGCTTGCTCAACATTGAGCAAGACACTTTCATGTATACTTGCTATGAGCTGCATCTTTTCCAGGAACTAGACTGTAGTATCCTCCACACTGGAGGTATCATTAACCTCATTGGTCAAAGCATTCAGATGGTTGTCCGCCTTGAGACGCGGTGATCGACCGGTCAGAATCATGAAGGGTGAGAATTTCGTGCTTGCCTGAACTCCACATCTGTACCCAAATAGGACCTTAGCCAAGTGCTCATCCCAGCAATTCACATTTGCAGGATCGGCTGCCAAAACAGTGATGCCATGTTTGAGGGTCTTGATCATGCGTTCTACCATTCCATTGCACTGGGGCCATTGTGGTGCAGTGCGCTGATGTTGTATGGCATAATCCCTGCACATTACCTCGAATTCTGCACCCCACTCCTCGCCATTGTCAGTCAACACAAACTTAGGAACTCCATACCTGCAGATTAGGTCATCCTCCAGAAACCTAGCAGTAGTCTTGGCCCCATGATCAGCCACTGCCTTGGCCTCGCACCACTTAGAGTAGTGGTCGATGGCCACTAGAATGTACTTATTGCCTGCTTTCGTCTCAGGTAGTGGACCAGCTGTATCTAGTGCAATTCGGTGGAACAAGTCACAAATCGGGATGCTTTTCAAACGCTCATCTTTAGAGCGAATGTTTCCTTCACTCTTCACCAGCTGGCATTGCTGGCATGTTTTGACAATTGTCTTCACACATTCTGTTCGGTTGTTCCAGAAGTACCTCTAGCAAATTTTTGCCAAGGTCCTTTGT
>Ga0209611_10010510_pt1 | contig 13613 bp, 11 predicted proteins | sample S1TSphgellanicum_3_FD_187693 | JGI IMG/M metagenome (GOLD analysis project Ga0209611, IMG submission 187693) | Host-associated microbial communities from peat moss isolated from Minnesota, USA - S1T2_Fc - Sphagnum magellanicum MG (SPAdes) (version 2) | ecosystem: Host-associated > Plants > Peat... | reverse complement strand
TGCCCCAAAACAACCGAAAAGAAAAGAAAACAAAGCTCCACTGAGCCTTTTCATTGCCTGCATGAAATTTCTATTTTCAAAACAATTAGTCACCATTCAACCTGGACTAATAACCCCATCATAAACTGGGGTTGATTATTTGCACATTTAAGAACACATTTTAGTACATTCTACTAATACAAAAATATTTCTTGCTGAAAAAAAAGGATATACAACACCTTTCCTATGTTGGCTACAAAACCCAACTTTCAAAATGTGCAAATATGATACCAATTGTGAAAATGTGTTGCCTACCACCAAACGATACAATATGAGTTCACCAGTTTCTAGTTCCCTCTTGATTGCACACCTCATTGCATAGAGAAACCCTATTAACTGATGCCATCATGCACACCAAGACCTTACCATTGCACACCTCATACTTGGGGATATTAGTTCATTTACAAGGACGCAAGTGTTGTTGCACATGATAAGAAACATCAGCATGCAACAGTAGGGTTTTGGTTTGCAAGGATAAGGAACAGTAGTGTATGACAATAGGGGAATAGGTGTGTGATAGGGAATTGAGAAAGCTTGAGAGGTTGAAATTGCAAAGGGAAAAAGCATAGACATTCAATTACAAACTACAAGCATTGAAATACACATGAATTGGGCATTTCACTTTTAGAAATGCTCGCCTCTTGCAAATAAAGTTTTGCTTCATAAGGCTATCTCCAGATACATAAGTTTTTAGGATGTTTTATTTCGGGAGTCCTTTACACATTTCCACAAAGTGGTTCCAGAATATTTGTGCTTGGTGAGGAATTCTGCTAAGAGCAACTCCTACTGTGCTCAGTATGTGACCCTGGAGATTAGAATTAGATGAAAAAGGTTACAACATGCCAGTTCAGCTCAGCAAAATGGTTTTGGCCCAGCATTTTTGCACAATTTGCTGAGGCTCGTTAGAGGCAGAGTACAGCCTAACACCGTTCAGAGAACGGTGCAATGAATATTATCTGACTGCTGCTCCCTGTTTCTGATTGGTTAATCATAATGATTGATCGAAGTAGTTTGCATTAAAGTAAATAACTAAACTAGGTTGTGAGAAATATTTTTGCAGTCTCCTGTACTAAGCCTAGCCGGAGATGCCCTGGTCACTAACACTAGATTGCTTTGTAGCACTAACTTCAAGCATACACAGCTTCCAAGTGTATGCTCTTCTTATTCTTCCTTTTAATCAACTAATTTTCATGCTCCACCACCCTCGCCCTGGCCTGGTCAGAGGCATTCTAGAAGCCAGGATCAACCAAGCCCTGCAGCTCTCCCCCCCAGCTTGAAGTGGTAACTTTCTTTTTCTCAAGCAATACAGAATAGCCCAACAATGGGTGGGTGGCATGGTGTAATATACATAAGAAAATCCCGATTGTAAGACATCAAGAAGTATGCAGAGAGAGGAATCCACCTTTCCTGGCAAACAGATTGACTGCACTAGATCATTGCATCCTGATGGCAGATGCAGTCTGTTAAGGAATAACAAAATGGCCATAACCCATCTTCTAGAATATTCCCATAACCAAGGTTCTATTAACCCCTGATTATGGGAATATTCCCGTGGCACGGGTTAAGAGACAGGCTTCAGGCTTCTTCTCCCTGGATCCTTGGTTAGGGAGAATATTTTTAGAAACCCCGGGGTTCTTATACCTGGACATAAGAATATTCAAAAAATCCATTTCAGTTAACTAACTGGAAGGGAAGAATCAAGTAGTTGAATACCAGTTTTTAGTGGGCAGCATCAAATGTATGCAGCCTTCAATGTGGCCCTTCTATTCAAACCCAGTTTCAAACAAATCCCTCAGCCAATGGGCATGTATCTATACACGACAAAACTTCACCCAAATGGATAGAATACTAATTTAAGTACATGCCCAAAGGACAACTTAGTGAAGTTTTGTGGCCCCCCCCAACCTTCAAACGAAACAGAAGAAACAAATCTACGCTCATCATCTGCTACTGCTGCCAGTCGCCTCAGAATCTATCCTCTAACTTATTGGCAATGGACTACCTTTGCAATGGACTTGTCCTTTGTGTCAGGTTAACCAAAAAACACACTTATTGGCAATGGGAGTGGAATCGTTCCGTTACCATGACCATGACACCCGTGTCACCAAAATAAAGCGGCGGAGAGAAAATTAGTTCCTCCTCACCACTGAGGAATTAACTTGTTGATACACCTACATCAGATCTCCACTCTAAAGCTCCAACCTCACTCAACAAACATGGCTTGCATGATTTTGCATAAATGAAATGTCACATGCAATCCTCTCTAGCCTAGATAATAACCTTCATCTCAAAATGAAGCTAATGGGTGATTGTTGGATTGGCAGCCTTTGGAATCACTCTAATGAGCATATTTTCAATTCATGCTCCTCAACGTGTAGATAAACATGCATTTTCTCTCTGACTTACTAAATTGATGGTTTTTGAACCTTGGGACATGTAATAGAAACCTCATAGCATTTCCAAAGCTCTCCTCATGAATATGTTAAAAATAGAATTTTTTTTCACCATATGATACAAACAAAGCTTGTGTTTCATGATTCAACAACAACATTAGGCTCACCATTGAACATGTGACAACACAAAATTACAAATGGAAAAGTTGAATGAGACTTTTTCTATTGATTCAACTCAAACTTTGAATATACTCCTCAAAACATACACAACAAAAATAACTCTTGCTACTCAACAAGATGATAATAAGGACATTTGACTTTCTCAATTTCGACATGACAAGAGACAAATACCCCTTTGGTGACTAGCTTTCAACTCCTATTTTTACAATTGTTCAAGGAATTCAAACACACTCACTTCACACAAATTTCATCACGATGTCCAATTATCCTTTGGATCTTCATCATCTTCACAACCATCCTTTTAATTCTAAATCTTCTATTAACATGACATTTCAAACCTAAATCCTAAGTTCCCAACACAACAAAAACCTAATGGTTAAATTACAATATTGTCAATGTGAACATCCAACATTCATCTGGTTGCATTCATTAGTCACAACCTCAACCTCCAATTCTACCAAAACATCACCAAAACAAATAAAGAAATGTTTCATTTAATTTTGTTTAATTATCATAGTACATCACTTAAGTCTCCTTCTAACCCCTAGCTTCACCATGCAAGCTTGGTTCTCACCATCATTCCATCACATTCTTCATCAAAAACATAAGACAAGAAACCAGTTTGGCAACAACATCCAAGTTGCCGTTTTCAATATTTTTCACTTACAAGTCCACACATATTAAATACACACATTTTATTTTAAACAACAAAGGTAAACTTCACATTTGGCCACCTCCAATATAACAAAGATAGTGTGTTGAACTTTCATTTTAGTTGATGATAATGTGCAGAAATTTCATTCCCCATTCACACTTGCAAAAATAATAATAATCACCATTCCATATCACACCAAGTTTTCAAAAGATCCAATAAAGGAAATATCTATTAAGTAATGGCCATTGGGATGATATAAAAGAAAGGACCCCAAAATATGTATCACACAATGGCCATGGAGAGGACCCAAGAATAGGTATGTAATTAAGTAGTGATGGGCAAACATGTCCTTTGCTAGTACCACTAAAAATGTCACACCTTGATTTTATTAGACCCATTAAACTTTTAAAAATCATAGGAAACACTTAAATAAATATTTTCATAAAAAAGTTAATGAATATGTTTATTAAGTACCATGGATTTTGGAATTTCAATGATATCAAAAATTTTGCATATTTTGATGTTCCTAATCATTACATTTTTTTAAAAAATTAAAATGTAACATTAGCTTCTTTCTTTCAACTTTTTAGTCAAGAATACAAATTTGAAACATGATTTGAGAAATTTCTTTAAAATGTTTTTCCTAAGGTAATTTTGAAATCATTCTATTTTTTATTTTTTATTAAGAAATTAATTTAAGAAATATAATTTAGTTACAAATTTTCAAAATTAAAAAATTTGATACCTAAGGGGGCCATCATTGTTAACAATACAAATTTTTAATAGTTTTCATCTTTTAATTTTAATATAAACTTCAAACCATATATTAAGGCAATCAATGGATAAACATGAAAAAAATAATAATTTATAATTGTGAAAACATTTTAAGGAAACAACCCAAGAAGATAATTTGGGAATTTTTGGTTCTTTAACCATCCTTTGAAGTGATTCCTATTAGTACCACCCAAGGATAGGTTTGTCTTTATGTATTCAAAGTATTGGGCAAGTTCAAATTGAGGTTTTCTAGGTTAAATTTTGAAAGAAAAATATAATTTATTGTAAAAAATTCAATTTGAACTTGAACATTTGCAAAAGAAACACCACATGTGAGCAATTAAGTATAACAAAGTAAACTAATATTAATCTAAAGGTGGTTTTATTAATATTAATGTAAAAGGAAGATGCAATTGAAAAACTTCAAAATGACTTATGTTTTAACTAACCTAATTTATTTAATCTACCTAACATTTGATCTAACTAACTTGTGTTTCATGTAACTAGTAATATTATTAATCACAACACCACCTCTTACTAATAAAGTGATGATAATGGCTAAACTTTAGGATTGTGGCAAATATTATGTGGTTGATTACATTCGATTGGGTTTAATAAAAAAATATCCTTCTTTTGAATCACAATGGGGTGAAAACATGAAATAAGGAGCCAATCACACTAGGGTTAAAGTCCTTTCCAAGGATTGCATTTTTCATGTGACAGTTTTCTATTGGTTTATACTTCATTTTTCACATAGTTTTTCAAATATAATATCAAATTTGAGGCGAAATATGAAATATAACATGATAAAAACTCAATTTTTTTTGCATCAAGCTTTAGATTATAATCACATCTATAACTTTACTTTGGACCATGATTACAAATTCAAAATTTTGATAGTGCTTAAGCATGTTTGAGTATCAAAATTTAAAAGCATATATGTATTTTTATTTTTTGAATATTTTGAACATGTGAATCTTTTCTTGTGTATATTAAAGTTTTTTTAAAATGAAATGATTTGGTGAACATTTGATGAGGAAAAAAAAAATTTGAAACAAAAAAACCACATGTCCACATGTTTTTCTTGAATGATTTAAACATATAAAAAGACTCTTGAAACATGGTGAAGTTTCATGAAAATTTTGTAGTTGCAACTTTGAAAGTATAAAAAACTATTTCAAAAATTAAATGATTTTTTTATATATAATGTTCCCATGGTGATTGTTCAAAAATTTGAAAAATAGTTTTTAAGGATTATCCACACATTCTGTAGCTCCTTATTTCATGCTTTCACCTTATGATTATTTTGCATGTCATCTCAAACTTTGTCTTTCCAAATGTTTTAGAATAAATGTTTATAGGTTGTTTTAAAACAAGGATATACCCCATCTCCACTTCACTCGCAAGGACTTTCATATGCACATAATGGTAATGAAGTCCCACATGTTACATGCGAGTGTGAATTATAGGATTTATATGTCCAAGCTTTGTGTTGGCTTGATTGTCACAAAGTAATTTTATAATGTTCAAGTGAAACTTGCCAAGTTCTTTAAAAAAGATGGTCATCCACAATAATTCTTTTACCCTCTCTACCATCTATATATATTCAAACTTGGTAGATGACAAAACCATAGATGGTTGACATTTATTAAACCATGTTATTGTAGCTCTCCCCATTCAAAATTAATATCCCCCGATTGATTTCCTAGTATTTAAGTAACCACCCTAATCACATCAATGTATGTTGTTAGAATCTTCATATCTCCATGATGGTAAAAGATGCCAAGATCATTGGTCTCCCTGAAGTATTACAATATTTGCTTCATAGCAAGCATGTGATATTCTTATGGTTTAACCAAGAATCAAATGACCACTTTGATGGGAAATGATAAGTTTAACTAAATGTTCATTAGACAATTCAATTTACTTATGATTATCTGGTAGAACATTTGATCTACCTCTTTTGCATGCATGCATGTTAAACTATAACTTCAATTCAATCATTGGTATATGCACATGGTTACAATTCTCAAAACCAAACTCTTACAAGATGTTGATAACATAACCCCTTTTTGACATACAAATTTCATTCTACAAACATATGAATTCTATCCCTATGTATTTTTTAACATGACCAAGATTGGTAATTTCAAATCTAGACTTTAGTTGTTCTTTTAGCCATTAAATCTTTTCGATGTGATCCTTAGTTATGAAAAGATCATCTACATAAATTATCAGAATAACAATTTTTTAATTTTCAAAAAGATAATATAAATTGTAGTCATAATAATTATGTTTTAACATTTAACTTTGTAAGTACTAGTCTATTTTCTTGTACCAACTTGTCCTTGGTGGTTTTTGGAAACCATATAATGTTTTATTCAACTTACAAATTTCGATATTGAATTTTCCATGTTTAAAGCCTAACAATGGTTCCATGAAAACATTTCCTTTTAAATCACCATTAAGGAAACTAGTATTTATATCTAGGTATGATATTTTCCAATTGTTTTTAGCCACAAGAAAAGTGATGGCTCTTGTAAATGTCCACTTTGTTACTAGTGTGAAAGGTCCCTATAATCCACCATTTTTTTATGTTCAAAACTTCTAATGATTAGCCTAGCTTTGAACTTGGGTCTTGCCCTTTTGTCCTTGGTTTAATTTTAAATATCCATTTTGTATGTTTTGGTTGTTTCAATGCAAAAGGTAAATCCACCAATGACCATGTCTAATTTTTTTTCTATCAAACCCATTTTTTCAAACATTTTCTCATTCCATTTTTAGTATTTTATTGCATCATGAAACTTAATATAAATGAACCATATTGTGTGGATTCTCAAATATCTATTACATTCAAAAAAAATCTTTGTACTTATGTGGAAAAGTTATGTTGTGAATAGATTTCTTGGGAGGTGAACTTTCACCTAGCAAGATTGTATTCAATGAAAATGTTTGTTTGTAGCATTATTGTCAATTAAATATTTGAAATGTGGATTGACAATTTTTTAAAAATTATTGACATTTGTGGTTATTTTTGGATAGGAATTTGGTGAAATTAGTTGGTGATCATCTTTAAATGGCTGGTTTTTTGGCAAATCTAGAGGTTTCATTGATAAATCTCTTCCTTTAGTCTTGACAATTCTACCATTGAATGAACTTGGGCTCTTCCATTTGCAAGAACCACAAAAGTCCATTTGTTAACAATGCTTGGATCAAGATGAACATATCTTGATGTGATGATTTTTTTAGTAGACCATAACATCGAGAACCATGAGTTTGATCATTAAACCCCACCATTCATGACACATTCATGACTTTCAAATTGAAATTTGTTTTATAATTGTTTTAAAATGTTTACAACTTAAGCACAATATCCAAAAGTTCAAACATGGACCAAGTTTGGTTTATTACTTGAATACATCTTCTTTAGAGTGCAACCATTATTGTATGTGCAAGTACATAGATGATCAAGGAGGTAGCACATAGTTTTGACTACCTTGCCCCAAAGGTCTGATGGAGTTTAATTTTTGAACACCAGCTTATGTGCAATTCCATGAATGATCGATTATGCCATTTGGAACAACCATTTTGTTCTACAATACAACTTTCAATAGTTTCATGCTGAATTATATTCAATCTACAATATTCTTCAAAGTCTCTAAAATTTTATTCTTTGCCTTCATCATTCTTTAAAGCTTTTAATCAATAGCCACTTTCATTTTCAACTAATCTTTGAAAGATTTTGAATTTATTGAAAACTTCATCTTTTCTATGGAAAAAACACCCAACATTTTCGAGTGTGATCATCCACCAATGTCATCATGAAGTAAAAATGTCCTTGAAATGTTGGAGTTGGAAGGGGTTGACACAGATATGTGTGGATTAAATCAGTTTGTTTTCTAAACATTGCAAAACAGGTCTTGAAGTTTTCTGGAACATGTTTGGCTTATGGGCGTGCTTGACTAGAGGTAGTTGAGGAACACCAATGGTATGGTGTTTATTAATCATGGCATGCAATTGCTAATAGTTGGCATGCCCCATGCATTGATGCCACAACTAGTGCACATTGTCATTTTCTATTACATTTAAATTATTCTAGAGCACTACAATCATGGGCTACATGCATCTAGCTTATACAACTTGTTAATATTTTTTATTACCATTGGTTAGTATGACTTTGGGATTTATTTGTTGATTATGATACGTTGATTTGAATTCAACAAATGATAACCTTTATTTATAAGATAACTACGTAATAGAATGTTTTTTTGAAAAAAATGAACATATAAAGCTTCAAGAATTGTTGTTATTTTACCATTTGGCAAGGTTAAGTTCACATTACCTTCCACAATAATCGGATGGTGTCCTTCATCAACTATTATTACCATAAAAAAATATTTTCCTTCTTGACCTTGTTTAACAATTTTAAAAATTGGTGAAAGTTTTGCTAGTTCCTATATCTAAATATAAGATGGAGGACTTTTCTTAGGTGAAATTCAGATTGGATAAACAAGTTTTTATAATATGTGTATCAATTTCATCTAAGATTTCTTTTTCAATGTCACTATCTTTGTTAGCTCAATCTATGGTTTCAAAATTTATAACATGTGCATAAACATGTTTGTTTCAAGCCTTGTATTTAACCAACTTTTGTTCATACTCTTTAAGCTTATCCTCTAGATGCTACAAGGGGTACTCCTTTTCCCAATGGCTTCCATCATGACAATGGCTACAAGTTTTGGTTAAACTTTGAGAAAATTTTGCTCCTTGGTACAAGAGGATGTGCTTGGTGTGAAGTGCTTAAAGAGAGTGAAATTTTTTGTTCCATCACTTTTCAATGCTTTGTACCATTGGCAAAAGCCCAATATTAGGTTCTAATACCATGAAAGAAAAAAAAACATGTTACAAAAACTCCAAACTGAGCTTGAACAATTGCAAAATAGTCACCACAAGTTAGTGATTAAGTACACAACAAAAAAAACTAATATTAATCTAGAGGTGGCCTTAATAATACTAACATAGAAAAAACATGCAACTTGAATTTCTTGGAATGAGTTATGTTCTAACTAACCTTATCTATATTATCTACCTATTTTATGCTTTACCTAACTAGTATTATTACTTGTTTCACAACATTTTTTGAAGTATTCTAATCAAAGGTTCAAAAGTTCTTGAAACTAGATTTGGATCTAGTTTGTGAAATTGCCTTTTGCTGAAATTAAAATTCAAACCCAAATTCCCTTTTTGATCTATTTAAAAAGAGGTCCAAGTTCTTTAGTTATATAAATTAAAAGTTTTTAACAATGCCAAAACTAATCCTTGTTGTTTATGTTGACAATTCAGCTTTAGGGAAACCTTATGAAATAAATTGTGGTCGTGTGGGGTAGTGAAGTAATATCTAGGTGGTACCCCATTTGCTATTTCTCCTCACCCAAACAACAAACAAATCAAATCAACCGTTGCCATTCCAAAATAAAAATAAAATGGGCTTCTTCAGTACCTATTTCATTGGTTATAAGGATTTGTTTTCTTCCCCAATTTTCTCACAATTTTCTCCTACATTAAATACACCCCTCCATGAACATGGGTACCTCTTTTAGGCAAGTTAATTGATCTTAGTTGGGTGCAATGTAAATGAAACCAAACTTGATTTCAAAACAAATTAGGCTTTAATTTTTTTTTGAAGACTTGAAAATTGAAAGTTTTATCAATCCAAATTCTCAAAACCACACTAGAATTTCTATGAAAAAACCCTGACCAAAAAAAAAAAAAAAAAAAACTGAAGATTCTTTTCAAAATCAAGAACCAAACAACACCAATAATGGCCAGTGTTGTAGATATATCAATGGAACTCTCTTACATAAATTGATAGGGGTCCTAATATCAAAAGAACCAACTTGCCTCATAGGGACCTAAGGCCATAACTACCTCATACTAATACATGCCCAATATGAATTTTTAAAAAAAATTGACACAAGTATTTGCCTAGTATAAACTTTTAAATTATTTTAAAATTTTAAAATTAAAATTAAAATTAATTATTATAAATATATATTTAAAAACCTGTACAAGCTTCATAGCAGGGCCATACAATCCTCAATATTAGGTGTATATCTGCCTCATACCAATCAATAACCAAGCTGAAGCCCTAATGCCAGTACCCGGCTGGTATTTGAAAAAAGATGTGATACCAGTACCAGGCTGGTATGAAAATTCAAAAAAAAAGATTGGATACCAGTGCGAGCTGAAATGTTCAAAAGTAGATACCCGCCCAGTACCGGTAATGACCATGGGAGGAGGACCGGAGGATGTGCAATTAGGGAATGAGTAAATGACCGGAAGGAGGACTCAGCCCCAGTGGGCGCTTTGGGTAATGGTCATTATGTGACATAATTGGCTTTCAGGAGATATTCTGACATCGTAATCAGTTTTGGATTTTTTTTCAGGTACATTTTAGAGTCGTTTTCCTACGTGGAAACAGCTTTTCATCTGTTAGTTCCACTTTGGATTTTCTCCAGTTTTGGTGTGTTTTTTCTGGTACCTTGCGAGGATTTTTCCTTGTTTTGCCTTGTTGGGACAGATTGTCATCTAGCCAGTTCCTTCACTTGTGTTGTGGATTGCCGGTGGGGAACACTGTAGTTATGTGAATCAATGGTGGGGATCAATGTAATGATGTGAATCAATGGTGGGGATCAATGTAATTATGTGAATCAATGGTGGGGATCATTGTAATTATGTGAATCTATGGTGAGGAACACCAGATATTCTTCAGAACTTTTGAACTATTTGTGATAGAGCTCTGGATATTCTATATGTGGGCTGCAAATTTCACCCCATTTTTTTTTTTCTTTTTGGCGAATTTTTTCCACTTAGTGACCCAAAAAAATCCACTGCAACTCATACAAATGACTTTTGTCCCAAAAAAAACGAGGAATTTTTTTTTCTAAAATCGCCATATTTTAGACAAATAGGTTCCAAGAGGTCCCCCTCCCAAATAACAGGATTCTTAAAATTTTCTACTTTCCTCTTGTACCCACAGCCAAATTTGGCTAATTCCTCTTGTGAATGATGGCTAGTGTGGTTACATCACAAAATGAAATAAAATTCATAAAATAAAATTTATTTAAAATATTTTTAATGTAATTTTTAAATAAATAAATTTAAAAATGATAAATTTATTTATTGAAAATTGTATTATTTTAAAAATAAAACCTGGTCCCACTGGCAATGCATTTGAAAGAGCAGGTGATTCAAAGAACCCTGGGGTGAAAGCGTAGAATCTCTCCTCATTGCCACTTTAAGGTATATGCAATTGGTATATGCAATAGATACTATAACTTAATGTGAAGGTGGTAAAAAGGTGGTACCTATGTACCTCTCGAATGACCTAGTTTCTACAGCAAAGAAGAAGCAGCCCCAGAAGAAACAAAAAAGAAAAGGAAAAGGAAAAGAAAAAGAAGAACGAATGAATAAATGGATGGGTCGATAGATAGATGAATGGGTTATGAATGTGTGTTGGATGAATGTGTGGATGGATGTTTCTGTGTAAAAGGGCGCAAACGAACAATTGCAGTTGCGTCTCATCCCTACACTTTTGCCTCGTCCTCCAGGATTCGATGGCGCTCTCCTTGCAAGCCTTTCGGAGGGAAGGAGATGGTGGAGGTGGATGGAGGGGAGTGTTAGCAAGAGATAGAATTCTTTCTAGCTTCTGGGCTATTCGGCTTCAATTCTTTTCTTGTTGGTGATGTTATTGTGGACATCGGTGAATAGCAAGAGTTTGGGAGCTTAATTAGTTTTGTCTTCTAGGTTTGGTGTGGCATGCATGGGGCTCAGGATGGGTAGGGGGAGTGATGGAGATGCTGGAGCTTGGGACACTGTTGAAGTGTTGAGAATGGATTCTTTTTGAAGTGGTGGAAGGAGAAAAGAGAAGAAATTCGCGGGAAAGGGTTTTTCTTTTTTCTTTTTTCTGCTTAAGCAATATGTTGAAGTTAGGACGTAGCTGCCGTAGCTCCCTTGAAGCAGTAGCAACAGACCATGGTCTTCTTCTTTCAAGGCCCGCGTGGGGCCGATTGCACAGGAGAAGCTTTTGCTGGCATGTTCCTGCTGTGGCTCGCACTGATACAAATCCGTCGATATCATCAAGATGCATGCAGCAGCCATGGCACATCAGCAGCAGGAGTGGCAGACCCAGGCTAACCTTGAGCTTACCGAAGTGTGGCAATGAGCAGGATTCAAACACCTCGGTGTGCAGTGCATCTTTAGCAGATGCGGGAGAGTTTCACGAAGAGATAGAAAGTTTCCAGAGGTTGAAAACAGTGAAGAAAGTTTCAGAAAGCAAAGGGATGGATGGTATGGCAGAAGCCTTTCATATTACTCCCCGCCTTGCAGTTGGGATCACAGCAGCGATAGGTTTAGCAGCTCTCGTGCTACCCATGTACATGCCATCTTCAGTACCAGGGATGGTATTTAAGACCAGGGCCTTGTCATATATAACCTTGCTGTTTGGCTTCTACATGGCCTGGAACATCGGGGCAAATGATGTTGCAAATGCAATGGGTACTTCAGTGGGATCTGGAGCCCTGTCACTACGACAAGCTGTGCTTACAGCAGCAGTGTTGGAATTCTCAGGAGCATTCATGGTCGGCTCCCATGTGAGCCACACTATGCAATCAGGAATTTTGACTGCTGGTATTTTCAATGGCAAGGATTCTTTGCTGTTTTGTGGGATGCTCTCTTCTCTTGGAGCTGCTGGAACTTGGCTCCAGGTGTGCAATTTTCCTTCTGGATTTTTTTTTAGGGTTTTCCCCCAAACTTGTTACATGTGTTTCAACATACCATTATCATTTGCCAGATTTTGACTTGTAGAAATTGGGATGGATTAGAGACATAGGTTTTCTGGCTAGATTGCAATCAGGTAGATTTTGCTTCCCAACAAGGTGATGGGTGAAGAACACGTTATGATGCTGTCAAATCATTCAGCAATGCAAAGGTTGTCAATACAAATGTGTGGAGTTGCAGGTAGCATCATATTTTGGATGGCCTGTATCAACCACGCATTGTATCATAGGAGCAATGGTGGGCTTTGGCCTCATCTATGGTGGAATTGGGGCAGTCTATTGGAAGTCCTTAGCACGTGTTGTTGCATCCTGGGTTGTGTCCCCAGTTTTAGGAGCGGTGGTTGCATTTGTGGTCTATAAGTGTATCCGAACGGTATGTATCTATCTCTTTCAAAATAAATTTTTTATTGTCTATTGAATAAATGTCAATTTTTGTCACTTGATATTGGTCTGTTTATTTGTAGACTCGTTGAAGTTGCTGCTGCATGATGTTGTCATGACATTCTCAGCTCAGATGGGGTGCCACCACTCTGAAAATTTTGTCTGGCAAATGGAGAAGATGGGAAGGCTGACATGAGGAGGGATGTTTTGGTGGGAAGCAGTTTGTGTATAGTGCACCTAATCCAGGGCAAGCAGCAGCAACAGCAGCACCCATAGCAGTGTTCTTGGGTGCAGCAGCATTGTCTTTCACAGTGTTTCCTTCAAAAGCGAGCATTGGTATGGCAGCAGCACAAG
>Ga0209611_10010509_pt1 | contig 13614 bp, 9 predicted proteins | sample S1TSphgellanicum_3_FD_187693 | JGI IMG/M metagenome (GOLD analysis project Ga0209611, IMG submission 187693) | Host-associated microbial communities from peat moss isolated from Minnesota, USA - S1T2_Fc - Sphagnum magellanicum MG (SPAdes) (version 2) | ecosystem: Host-associated > Plants > Peat... | reverse complement strand
AATTAGGGATTCATATCCATCATTCATTACGTCTTCCCATTTTTCTTTGTGGTTTAAAAAAAGGACCTACTCAAGCTCAATAGATACATCTATTTTAAATTACATTCTTTAAAGTTGGTTGTTGTTAATATCAACCACAATCAATTTGCCTTTACCCTTATTTAAATACATTATTCAATAATTTTTATCTAATTTTTTTATTAATCATTTATCCCATGAATATGAAATTCTTACATAAATTCAAAACATGTATGGTACCATTTTTATGATTCCTTTTTTGCTAAACACCATGAACTAGAGATTATACTTTAATGTTCCCAAAACTTGTCAACCCCAAGGTTTTATATGTAAATTTATGTGGTTTGATCACAATGTGAAAACAAGGTAAAGTAGATGGCTCATTATTCTCTATCAAAAAATATATACAAGTAACCATAAAAAAAACTTTGATGTATTAGAAATAGAAATATTATTTTATACAATGACTTATATGATGATAATCTTATAGTTTATAATTATAATGTTGAAAAAACCCATTTTGAAAATAGATTTAAGTAAAAAATTTAAATGCATTTACTTCCATGAGATTTCTAATCTTACAAAATGGGTTGCAAGTACATGAAATATTGGAAATTTAAAAATTTCAAGTTAATGAAAACTTAAAAGATATTATGTGTTGTCAAATTATGCATGTTATAATCATAATATATTAAATTTTCAATGTGAACTAGGTTTGAACACTATATTGACCAATCGTTTCCAAATGTACTTTTAATCTACTTTTATGATACCAAAGATGTTCAAATTTTGTATATAACTTACCATAAACTAAATGACATATCTTTTCATATTTCTACCTAAAGATATATTGAGTCTATTTTCTTGTGTTTATATTAACAAATATTTCATTTAAATAGTAGAATGTATTGCATGTATTGCAATGTGATAGTTGCTTGAATTAGCATGTGTGTAACTAGCAAGAAAAATGCACTTTATGTACAGTGGTAGGTGTGCATTAATATGATATGCCTTATTTTGAAAAAACATTTGGTTGATAGTGCAACCTAAACTATATGGCATCATTGTATATGGATGGTGGTTGAAATTGCTTGAACTATCTCATCATATCAAGAATTCGTGATTTTGAGGTGCTTTTGTCTTCCTTCTTGCCTTTTACATTGTGTTTTGCATTTATATTAGTGCATATACATGTATTATAGATCACAAGGTTAACATTAACATTACTTGTGATGTTTGATTAACCCCATGATATTGGCACATGATTTTATAATTTGGTCAACTAAGTTGCAAATGTAACAATCATGATTTGGGTATCATAGTAATATTAAGCAATATTCATTATGAATAGTTGTGAAAAATTAACATGCACTTTACTATATGATTTCAAATTCAAACTTGTTAATAAATATAAGATTGGAAGGTGAATGATATATTCATCTAATGCATTTAACATTCCTATTTTAATGAAAATTTGAATGTTTGGCATATGATGTTGGGTTTTATTAACTTCATGTGTATATTTGTGGTTCATATAGTTATGCCCATCCCTATAATTATTTTGATCCAAACTAAATGTGATAGACATTATGTATATTCAACCCAATTGTACTAATTAAAACATTGTAATCTTATGTTCATTTAGTTAAGTTTGAATTTTATAATGCACAAGCAATCATGAAGGTCATTTCCAACTCAAAGTTTAATTGCATCGTTATTACCACTTAACACATATTAATAAAACATTTTTGTAATTATTAATTGCCATTGAACATACAATTGTAATTTTGTTACACGAACCATCTTGACACATGAATGCAATAAAACACAATACATGCAACTATGAAATGAACATTATAACTTTAGGTCATTAATTATCAAATAATAAAATGACACAACATTTCATTACACAATTAATAATGAATGTTTGCATTTCCAAATTTGTGATGAAATATCAAATAGAAATTTAACACATGGATGCAATAGAACAAAACACATGCGATTATGAAATGAATGTCACAACTCTAGCTACTTAATTATCTAATGGTAGATCAACACATGGCATCATAAGAGAAGTCACAAAACCCAAAAAATGCATTGTTGTGACAAATATAATCACAATAAATGGTAACAATAATTAATCCTCATTGCACAACTAACAATGAATGTTTGCATCTCTACATGAAAGAATATGAAATAGAACCTTGATGCATGGCTACAACAAAACACAATACATGTGACTATTACATGAATGTTGCAACTATAAGTCATTAATAATCAAACAATAGATTCACACATGACATCAAAATATATTGCACTTGAAAATTGACCCAAACATCTACATATTTATTAGTTCATAACATCCAATAAAAAGTTGATAAATGGATATTACAACCAATTCACTCTTGGTCGTGTGTGACACAAAGTTCAACATGTGTGAACAATTTTTTAACAGATCATGTCACATTTATAAGAAGGCATCCTTTATAACACCTAGTTGAATAAAACAACTTGGTTGATATGGCATCCACATCATTTTACACTTTACAAGTCACACCATGGAAATTTATGACATGGAATTTGAATATTATCACAAATTAAGAAAATACTAATTGATGATACGATTAACATTTGCAACTAGATGGCATATCATCGTCTCTTGGAACTAGGTGGGTGAAACAAGGGTTTAACAACACATAAATTGTTAATCACACATGTCTTTTACAACTAATATTTAGTTGCAAATGAAAGTTGCAAAACCCAATATGTGAGAAAACACGTCCCTCTTTCAAACTTGAAAATTAGTCCAAGGTATCATTCAAGACCTCAAATACATGTCAAGATTTGATTCAAGAGTTCAAGAAACATCTTGAGCCCATTTTAGACTTTAAAATAGTCAAAGGTTTCATTCAAAACTTAAAGTACATTTTAAGATCTTATTTAAGGTCTCAACAAACGATTCAAGCCTTTGTTTTAAACCTTAAAAACAATCCAAGTTTTGTTAAGAGTTGAAGTACACCTCAAGATCCAATTGAAGACCTCAAAAAGCAACCCAAGCCCTTGTTTAAGACATTAAAATAATCCAAGGTAACCTTCAAAACCTAAAATACATTTCAAAATCTAATTGAAAACCTTAAGAAATAATTCAAGCCCTTGTTTCAAGCATTAAAAAATAGTCCAAGCTCTCTTTGAAAAGCCTAAAATACTTTCAAGATTTGATTAAAGACCTCAAACCCTTGTTTCGAATCATTAAAAAAATCCATGTTCTTGTTCATTACCTGAAATGTACATTTCAAAATCTGATTAAGGATCTTAAGGAAAACTCAAGCTCTCATTTCATACCTTAAAAAAATTGCCCAAGGTCCCATTGAAAACTTGAAAGACATTTCAATATCTGATTAAAGACCTTGACCCCTTTTTTTAAACCTCAAAACCAATTTGTGTTCTTGTTCAAGACCTAAAATACATTTCAAGATTTCATTGAAGACCTCAAGAAAAAAAACAAAACTCAAACCCTTGTTTAAGACCTTAAAAATAATCCATGTTCTTGTTTAGGACTTGGAACACAATTCAAACTTTGATTGAAGACCTTAAGAAGGAATTCGAAACTTCATTTCAAACCTTAAAAACATGTCCAAGCTCTTGTTCAAGACTTGAAGTACATTAAACTTGGAGGTATCTACACCTTTAATCTTTTGTGATTAATAGTGTGATTTGGTTTTCCATCCCCCATGGAAACCCCAATGGAAAGAGGTCATGTTATATAAACTTTATATTGAGGTCATGGAAGGCTCAATATCCTTAGTTTAAATTAGAGAAAGAAGGCATAATCTTTCTTCAATAGATAGTTGGGAAGTTCATGCTAGTCTCCCCTTACTTCTAGTTCAATGGAGGTCCTTGGGACAAAAATCAAAATTGTCACAATGTGATGGGTTTCTAACTCCTTGACTTGTTAACTCTTTGTTGGTTTAAGATAACAAAACAATAGTGGAAAGAGGTTGGGGTATTGGTGAAGTTGGAGAATTTCATGCCATAACGATGAAGGTGATGGTTTGTGAGTGACACTTTTCACGATTATTATTGCATTCATTTTATCATGTTAGTTTTGGTATTGTCAGAATTGACACAATGATGGTTACCTCTAAAGTGTTATTTGTGGAGTTTTTCTTTGCAATTTCAAAGATATTTGTGTGTGTGCAAGATTTGTAGGAAAAGAATCAAGATGCTTTAGGGTAGAAACGCCTATCACCAAATGCCCACCTATTACCAAACACACATTCTGAGCACTACCAACCCTATGACAAATATAAGTATTCACATATATATGTACATTTTTTACCCTAATACCAAACGATTAGTAAAAGGAAAATAATGTTTAATCTTTTCATTTAATTGTCCATGGATAAGGGACAAATGTTTGGTCATGAGCATGATCCCATTTGATTTTCACCAAATATTTTACTTTTTATAAATTAAGGTTGTTGGTTGTGGGGGTGAGGATTTTTGGCATGTCCACCTCCATGCACACAAATAATTAATGGGGATACAAAGATGGGTTGGTAAATGTTTAAAAATAAGTGATTTTCGGTTTAGGATTAGTGTTTACAATGTTCAATATACAAATGTGGGCACCCTAATTATAGGGAAAGGCGTGGGACATTTCTAGATTGTTGTGGGGGTTGGGATTATTAAGTGTTTTGTGAAAGGACTAATCTAGGTCAAACTTGTAGACATGTGTAATTCATTATGGGGTAAGGATTATTTAATTGTGTGGCAAGAGAAGCCCACTCCCTACTTTGGATGCCTCTATTTTGGATACCCAATCATTTGTAACTTGTTAAACTTTCCCGCCAAAAGTTGCACACACATGATATTTAAAAATTGTTTAAATATGCTAACATTTTGTATTTTGGGTTTTCATTATCAAGAGAAAAAACATGTCCAAAATTCTAGAGCATGTTGAGCAAGAATTACAAACTTTTTTTGAGCTTTTGGTTCCTAGTGTTATAGGGTTAAGGTCTTTGTTGTATGGAGGGCAAGCTAGTTCTAACAAAACAATAATTTAAGAAGTAAAAGTTGAGAAGGAAATTGGATGCAGCAAGAAAACAGATCAGGAGGTAAAAGTAAAGAAGGAATCTAAGGCCAACAAAGTTGTGTTTCATGCAGTGAAAGTAAAAGAAAAGATTGCAAATTTAAAAGTAGATCCTACATTTGATGAGGCCATATTCTTATATATAGATAAAGTTTACATCAAAAAAATTAGCAAGTATATATATTATCTTTGGGTTGTTAAATCTATGAAAAGTCTTTTGGTTCAAAGGAAAAATGGAAATCACGAGTAGTGGGTAGTAGCAAAGTTGCATAGCCAAATATTCACTCCAATTGCATGCATAGACACCATAGATGAAAACTTGGTTTGGTTAGATTTTGAAGATTGGTTCAATTTTATTTCAAATACTAGAAAAAAGAAAAATATGCACACGTTACTTACCTTGAACTAATTGATTTTCTATATTCATGGTCTAATTTCAAGAAGAACAAAGGCATATTTCTTGTCGATAATGCACAAGAACCTCTAGTTTGGTGGAGGTTTAGTCATGGGGGGTCCAACTAGCCATGAACTTCAATGTACCATGAAGGAGGAAGAGCAATGTGTTGGATTAATTAACACCTAACAAAGAAAACATGCCTCTTTAACTTGAATCGCAATCATGACAAAAGTTAGTAAGGGTTACTAAGCAATTAATTGGTCCAAGAGGCAATTGGAGAAATGAAGACCTAGAAAAGGCCATGGACACAATTGAAAGAGGGTTTACATAATTAAAAAAGGCAAGTTGGTATTGGAACATACCTTTGACAAGCCTATTAGACCATATCACCGGCAAAATTATGTCAAGAAAATGTGGCCCACTTGGAGTTTTATTAGTTGATGAAGATGCAACAATTGTTGAATGGGTATTTGGCATGTAGGAATGTGGTTTGTCAATTTCCTTACATAAATTGAAATTCAAAATGGCAGAGTTAACATAGACATGTGCAACACCATTCAATAATGGCATCCCTAGAACCTCATGGTGGTGTCGGTTTAAGTGAAAGCACCTTGAAATATCCATTTGCATGGCAAAATGATTGGATAAGGCACAAGGATTAACCCCAGTTGCATGCAATTATTTCTATGAGAATTTGTAATCATTATCCAACAAACACAACTATCCTCTAAACCACATATGGAATTGTGATGAAACTGGTATTTAGGCTAGTAGGCAATATGGCACATGAATGCTTGCAAAAAAAGGATCACAACAAGTTTACAACATAATACCAAAATCAAGGGAATGAATGATAGTCAATTATGTAGTAAATGCAGCTAGAGGCGTCCTTCATGGCTTTTACATTTTCAAAGCTAAGAGGATTAAAAAGGATTACATTCAACGATGTAAGCTAGGATCTTGTATGGAAATGCAAGAAAAAACATGGATGACACGTTTGTTCAAACTTTTAAAAAAAATTTTTGATTAATACTAGGAGGTCTATTTTAACAAAATAAGCACCTTTTAATTCTAAATGAACATGGATCACATGTTATTTCAAAAACAATCAAACAAACATATGAAGCAAGGCTATATGATTACCCTTCCATCCCACACTTCCCATGTTCTATAGCCTTTGGATGTTAGTTACTTTAGGCCATTCAAATATGTTTTTAGAAAGGAAAGAGATGAAAACATGTTCAGGAACAACCATAGAGAGCTAGACAAGGTTACATTAACAGGTTGGGTGGATAGAACATTCAATTAGTCGCTATCCAAGCAAAACATCAAAGCAAGGTTCAAAACCACAATGATATGGCCTTTAAACCTTAGGGCAATGGACAACTAAAACAAACTTAACAATAGAATTAGATTTGGACATATCAAATGATGAAAATGGACAATCAGAAGGAGTAGTAGATGGCAACCAATGGGGCGAAGATAGAGCTATAGTAGAATTAACTAACATCGTTAGAATTTTGCAGAATGAAGGTGAATCTACCCAAAATGATCTTGTGCAATCAACAACACAATACTATGTCCATGAACCTAGACATGAATATGTTACAATAGGAGTTCAAAGGTTAAGTGAAATTGACATGGAAGCTAAAGTTGTTTGCCTTATTAACCCTACCCAAGAAGTAGTAATCAAAAACCAGAAGCTGAAGCCAACTTTGCCTAAAAATTAGTAGTTAAAACAGTTGAAATCTAGAATGCAATAGCTTGAACTTCGTAAGTGTTCCTTATTGGCAACATGTTGTTACTAAGCTTGTTTACAAGGAAAATAAGAGAGACAAAACCATTAGTAGACTACTCCGAGTCTTATGTTGTTACATTAGAGCAACATTTGAACATTCTATGTCAAAAAACTATGTAAAAAAAAGTAATAGACAAAGAAAAGGAAATGAGAAGGCAAGAAAAGGAAACCAGGACCACACAATGAACAATTACATCAACTAATGCAAATATCATGAGGATCCAAAGGCGGGTTGAGAGATGAGAAAGAACAATCTTCAATAGTGCTTGGTCTTTTGCAAATGTGAGGGAAGTGGGAGATAAATTCCATAGGTAAATTACAGTTGATGTGCTAACCCAGGTGCTTCATAACCTCAATTTGAATTTTGGTAATATAACACAAGAACAAAGGGAGGTTATAACATAAGCAAAAGCTCAGATGTTGGGTAGGAGACATGTTGTAATAGGAATGTAGCAACCAAATGTTGTAGGACAACATGAACTTCCTATAGGAATGTAACAACAATAACTAGGAGAGCAAGAAGTTTAGGTAAGAAGGCATCATCTAGGAGAGTAACAATCACTTGCAAGAGAACACGAAAAGCCTGAGCTTGCTACTACGAATGCATCAACCAATCTTTAAATAACATGGGTGGAGATGAGAATATATGACAAAAACAAGATTTTTGAAATCATAGGAGCAAGTTTTTGGAGAGGATCACATCAAGTGCTTGGAAGAAGGGATCACAATAATAAGAGGATTAGGAGGTAGTAAGCTTTTGGGAAGAAGGACACACATAGATCAAGTTTTTGGGAAGGCTAAAAATAGGGCAACAAGTTTTTAAGAAGGTTGGAAATTAGGCAACAAGTGGAAACAAGACAGGAAACAAGACAACAACATTTGGGAAGGTTGGAAGGCTAGAAACAAGGCAACAACATTTGGCTAGAAGCAAGGTTGCCAAGGCTGGGAATAAGTAGCAAGTTTTTGGGAAGAAGGATAGAAGGTAGGAAGGTTGTAAACAAGGTAGAATCATTGGGAAGTAAATTTTTAGACTAGGAACAAGGCAACAAGTTTTTGGGAACACATACACACACACACAAGATAATCACACTGGTGTCTTCCCACATGCACACAAAAAAATCATAAGAAGAAAAAAAAAAACATGTTAAAAAAACCATAAAAAAACATTTCAAAGAAAGATAGACAAGCTTAGTTGTTGCTCTTCCTTTGAGATGACACAAGGTTACAATACAACCTAGCTTTGCTTGTTTTGCACTAGTAAGAGATGCTTCTAGAGCGAGGTCACTAAGAAGGATAGGAAGAACTTTCTAGACAACTCTCCAGAGCTTGGAAGAAAAAGCTTTGGAGAGGTTGGAAGTGAAGTGAAAGAAAAAGCTTTGGAGAGGTTGGAAGTGAAGTGAAGAGAAGAGGACACCACATTCCAAACCCTTGAGCCTATAAAGTGACAACACCTCCAACTATTCATTTAGTTAGGGGTACCCATTCAATATTTTAGGGTTAGCAAACTACTGCATTCCTAAGACCGTAGGTCAAAAACCTTTTCTTCAGGTTTTGATCTAGTCTTTGGTGTATGATGAACCATTTTGAACAAGAACTTGAATTTTTTAGCATTCATCTAGTTTGGTTATAAGTGAGAACTTGACACGTGTCAAGTGCACATTGTTCATCCATTGGTGTGCATGTGTTTGTTCATCAATGGTTTTAATGTTTGATAAGATTTGTATTAAAAAAGAAAAGAGGGTTTTTACTTAGTAAAATCATAATTTTTGGTTCTTTACCAAATTGAATGATTCAAATGGCAAGAGGTGCATAGCTAGATGGAGCACAAATTTGTTTTGGATATTGAGACCAGACAAAGAACAAGATGCTAGAAGGCTCCAATCTCTGAAGTGTTTGGTGATAGGCATTTCTACCCTATTAGTCACAACAATTTACAGCAATGCACCTCCTGATTCAACAAGTGGGGGCAATTCTAAAATGGTTGAAGGGATTCCATAGCATGCCAAGTGAAGAGAATTGGACATACAATTGAGCCTTCCACTGCTATTAGGTCAACTTCTCTTGTCAAAACATTAACCCATGGCTTGTTTAAGTTAAAGGACAATAACGTCATCTGTAAAGTCAGTCGACTAGGGGGACGAGAAAGGCCAGTTTTGGCATAAAAGGCCATCCAATGTGTAACTGGGAATGAAATTTACAAAAACGAAATAATTGGGACCCAAACCAGTTTTTCCACCAATTTTGGTGGTAAATTGAGTTTCATCCCCTCTTTCCTTTTTCCTGAGCGCCTCCACTGCTGCGATATATATTGTCACTGCTCCTACCTGTACAACTACTATAATTAGTCTCAAACCTTGTGCATTAAATGCTGAGTTTCAGCATTTCATACTGAGATTTAATAAAATTTCCTTACTTTGCAGATACCATTGAAAGAGGGGATAGGGGGTGAAAGCAGAGGGGAGGGGGGTGAAAGAGAGGATGACTTTATCGATAACTTTAATGGTTCTGCAACAATTTTTAATTTAGGCTCTTTTCTTTTTCTGGGGTCCTATGGTTTAGTGCACACTACTCATCTCACCTATACATGATCAGCAATGAACATTTTGGATTAAAATTGTTCAATGGTTGCATATTAGGATGTTGGATTCTAGGATGGAGCGAATGAAATTCTGCTCCTAGCATAATATCTGAAGTTTCTTCTAGCATTTTTGATTTGCTGCTAAACCTTCATAAGCAGGAATTATCAAGCACATATTGTCCAGAGGGAGTGGCCCCCCACCAAGTTCAGGTTTTTGCACAATGTTGAACTCTGCACTGAAAACACACAAAAACACAGCTCTTCCCTGTCACCACAACTCAAATTGCAAAACAACAGTCCAAAATGCAACGATAATCTACTGTTTTGAAACTTTGTTAAAAAACAAATCCAAGAGTATGTTGAACATCATCATCTGAACATGATGGTCATTGCAAAACAAACAAACAAACAAAACAGACCCAAGATGCAGAATGCACTGACTTTTGCTATAGTGAAACTTTGTTTAAAATTTCATGGATATGTCCCGACATAATCGTAATGCAACCGAGATTGCAAAACATCAGTCCAAGATGTAGAAAGCACTGATTTTTGTTCTTTAAAACTTTCGTTTAAAGTTCATGGGGATGTTGAGCATCATCATCATCCTAACATCAAATTGATGATTCATGACCCAATTCATAATGTAGGAAAACATTCAAGTGGATGTTGTCAAAGACTTCTCTGCTCAATCAACAAGCAAGGGGTGTCACACTGCAGCCTTGCCATTTACATTAAAAAGTATCTTAAGGCAAAAAGAAAGCATTATGGAAACTCAAATATTTCACCATGCAAAAATATAATCTTCAAAAAATCCTCTGAAGAAACCAAAGTCCTTCAAGATATTGTAACTCCATAAATAATCTCTAAACACACGCCAAAATATCATCTTTCAAAAATGCTCATATAAAAATAGACCTATTATGACTTAGGGGCCAAAATCCCTTAAGCTACTATACTCTATAATGAATCTAAACACAAAGTTACCAGATAACAAATCCCTCTACTGGGGCTCATGGCAAGTGCAATCTTGATGAGGGGAGATTCTGTTATTTTCCAAGAAAAAAGTCCATTTAGGCTCTTGAAATTCTGCACTTTGTACCATACATGGAGCAATTGCCCACACCACTCTAGACCCTTAAATCATTCTATGTGTACTATTGAAAGACATGACATTCCACCTTATCGAATTTAGCCGGAACCATAACCCTAATTTTTTAAAAAACCATCAACTGGACAATACTAGTTGTAACTGACACGGATGAATGGTTTGAATTTGGCGTAATTATCAATGTTGGATGGGTATATCAATTTTAATACATCAGCCAGATAAAGGTAAATTTAAAATTTTGAAATAGATATCAGCTGGGTGAGGGTAAATATACTTCCAAAAAATTCAAAACTAGATAAGGTTAAGGGTATAAATGCTTTGAAAAATTATCAATCTAAGTAAAAGTAAAGGTAAATGATGAACATTTACTCTATTTACACCAGTATGGCACATTTCAAAGACAATTCAAAGTGAAGTAAGACGATTTACTTGTGCAATTGGCATTGGAAACATGGACGTGTGAAATTTCAAACATCCTATCAAAAAAAGGAAAAATAAAATCAAATCCATCAATAGCATAAAAAAACATATTCAAAGCATTTTTGTAATGAAAAAATGAGGGGAAAAATCTAAAGGGGTTTGAAGAGCATATGGTAAGAGTATTTTCCCAAGGTAATTATTGTCATGAATTTTTAAAAATGTTTATATATATATATATATATATATTCAATAATTAATCACCATAATCTGAACCTTCTTTTCATTGTATTTGGAGGGCATGTTATCAATAGGAATCCGTTGGTCTTACTATTTTAAGTGACAAACGGGCTATGTAATATGCAACATGGAAATTGTTGAACTTGTTCCGAGTTGATGATAGTTTTGATTTAATATGAGTAACCTAATCAAGTCAATTACGACTTATAGTTGGCAATTGTTGTATTTCAGTGTCTCAACAATTTTACCCAACATGAGGGGTTTACGCTTGATGATTATTCCATCGTATGAAAATATTTTAGGTTGCAGGGTTGTTGTAAGTAAGACTGTGTCAGTTTATATATTCACGATCAACCCTTGTTTAACATAAATAAATAAATAAATAAATAATTTAAAAACTAGTAAAACTTAGTAAAAGTCGGTGGTCAAGGTGGCTTCTGAGTTTCATACCCGGAGCATGCAGCTTCCGAATGTACATAATGCCCATATACGGGTACCGTCTCAGGGGTTTTTTGAGGAGGAATTTTATCACTGTGATGATTTTTCATTGGGGGAAAGTGGTGTTAAAAATAGTGTTTTTTTGGGTTTTCTAATCACCAAATTTCAGAAATTTTCAAATCAAATTGCTAGATTTTTGTATTAAGCTCTAGCAGGGCCAGCAAACAACATAGAAGGATGATTTATTTATTTTTACTTTCATATTTTGTTCATAGCCAGATTTGCTTTAATCATCGAGATTTGCTCATGTGGTGGGGAATTAAAAACTGGAATTTCATGAAGTTTTTTGTAATTTCCTCCCATGTAAGTGGGAGGTCCGGCCATATTGGTCCTTACCTGGGGCGGAGAGTTGGGGGGGCAGAAATTTTGCCAAATTTTGACCTGAAAAATATGATTTGACGTATATGAAGGATTTTCCATGAAAAAAAGACTGAAATTCGACAGATTTCAAAGGAATTTTTTTCAAATTGCCATATTTTGATGATAAGTTCCAATAGGTCACCAAGAACATAGAAGGATTCTGTCTTTTTTTCTACTTTCATATCTAGTATGTAGCCAAATCTGGCTAAATTATCTTATGGATGATTGCCACTTCAGGTACATCACAAAATTGGGAAAAAGAAAAAAAAACCCTGCCACAAGCGAGTGTATTACATTACACTTAGGAACTTTATTTGTTGTTTGTTATTTTGTGTACACTTGCTTGCTCCCCAAAAGCCTTCATTGGATGGCTTTTTGGATTTATGTGTAGAGCAAGTAGTGCTTAAGTACGGCAAAAAAGAGAAAACTGGGCATGCTTTGCAACGTGATCAACTTCAGGAGGAGGAAAAGACTGAAGCCCAAAATTTGGAAAAAGGATTTGGATATATAGGCTACAAAGTCGAAGGAGACTCATCACTTTTCATAGCTTAGAGCATTCCCACTGGTGCTCAACATGTGAACCTGCCAAAGTATTTCTCACATCTAAGTTTAGTTATTTACTTTTTTGCAACCCTACCCATAAAACTGAAAGACTGCAAACAGGTGAGGACTACTAATAACAAACCACCATTATGAAACAGGGACCGACAGTCAGATCATATTTATTACACTCTTTTCTAGCAGATGCACAGCTTTGCTGCGCTTTTTACCAGCCTCAGCAAACTGAGCAAATATGTAGGAGAAAAACTATTTTCCTGAGCTAAACAGGCATACGTTGACTTTTCTTCCTCCAATTTTAATGTGCAGGGTCACATACTGAACACTGGTGGGGATGCTCTTAGAACCCATATATAGGGAACTTTGAGCTCTCCACTATGCAAAATAGAAGCATGCTTAAGAAGTTCCTTTGCCATTACATTAAAAAAATTGTATTTATTCTTTCATGGCCGACTTTGCTCAACAAAAGAGGAAATTGTGGAACCAAGCTTTGTTTGAATAATTTTTGGAGTCATATTCCTAGTTTATCTTGTGTGGGTCTTTTTTTTTT
>Ga0209611_10010508_pt1 | contig 13614 bp, 12 predicted proteins | sample S1TSphgellanicum_3_FD_187693 | JGI IMG/M metagenome (GOLD analysis project Ga0209611, IMG submission 187693) | Host-associated microbial communities from peat moss isolated from Minnesota, USA - S1T2_Fc - Sphagnum magellanicum MG (SPAdes) (version 2) | ecosystem: Host-associated > Plants > Peat... | reverse complement strand
ATCTCATCATCATCATCATCATCATCATCGATCTGTAGCATGTGCGCATGATCAAGATGGAAATTAGGACTCGGATCTAGTGTTGCCTACAGCTGCTGAAATCGATGCTTCTTCTTCTTCGTAGAAGAAGCGTGAATGCTTCAAGCAGCCTCATGATCTGACCGCATTCGATCTCTCTCTCTCTCTCTCTCTCTCTCTCTCTCTCTCTCTCGTGTGTACAAACTTGTTCAATAGAATCAGTTCTGTGATTTTGCGATGTGTTTTGTCATTGCTGATCAATGCTCTGAAGGGCTTTTGAGTCCTACCCAGATTCCAGGGAGAAATAGTTTGTGAGCCACCAAAGTTTGCTGCTTGTGTCACGCAAGGTGCAACTAGAGATCATGGACATAATCTAATACTCAACAAAATGTAGACTGTGGCATGAGCATGAGCTACATCTTCCTGAAAAAGAAAAAAAACGAAGAATAAATAAAAAATTTGTGAGCAGCAATCCTCATGACAACTGATCTAGTGTTTGTGGATGCATGTGCGCTGACAGAGCTGCTGAAGGCAGGCTTCCGCAAGCACGTCGCTGCACACAATGACTCATCATCACAGCAGCAGCTCTCCGCCGACCAGCTGCACGCGCGTGCCTGTTGGCTTCAGGTTCCACCCGACAGATGAGGAGCTAGTGGGTTATTACTTGCCCAAGAAAGTGGCTGCGAAGCACATCGACCTTGAGCTCATCAAGGAGCTTGACCTGTACAAAGTGGAGCCATGGGATCTCCAAGGTACATACATGCAAAATGCACAAACTACTTCTCCTCTCAATATGCATGATGTGAACTCCTTCCTGATCAGCATGCATGCAGCTGAGCATTATCCTCTAGTGGAGGAGCTCACGGTATGTACATGCATGCCGTGAGACGAGAGAGAGAGTTCTGGAGCGAGGAAATAATGCTGAAGATCGACTGGAAAGCTGGAGAACTGACAGTTGTGTGTGTTTTGGGTGAGCACAGATGTGTGCAAAATCGGTGCAGACACGATTACCGAGAAGCAAACGGATTACTACTTCTTCAGTCGCAAAGACAAGAAGTACCCGACTGGAAACCGAGCTAATCGAGCCACCACAGCCGGCTTCTGGAAGGCGACAGGACGCGACAAGGCAATCTACGTCGCTAAGGACGTGCAGCAGCTAATCGGAATGCGCAAGACACTAGTGTTTTACGAAGGACGAGCTCCCCATGGCAACAAAACGGATTGGATCATGCATGAGTTTCGTCTAGACGATGGCCCTGCCATGCCTGCCCATGTATGGATCCTGCACATCTATCACCCACCTAGTGTAGCAAGCTCCTCGCAAGCTAGAGCCTCTGTTGTTTGGTTGCCGCTCATTTCTTCCTCATCTCCTCGTACTCTAGAACTCTAAGTTCAAGCTGCATGAACAGATAGATGATAGATTCATGTGTTGCAAGCTGATGGTTGAAACTGGAGCTTCTCTTGGAATTTTTTTGGGTGTGCAGGATGATGGTGGGTGGGTTGTGTGCCGGGTGTTCAAGAAGAGCAAGAACTTCAAGATGAAGAGTACTGAAGAGAGGGCGGTTTCCTTTGAAGGATCATCACAGTTTGGGCTGAGTATGCCTCTGGAGAATAGTAATATCATGGGCCGCGAGTCTCCCGAGATTCTTTCTGAGGCTGCAGCTCCTCATGGCGCTGCAAGCTGCTGTTATCCAGCAGCTTTGGTTCCTTGTAAGCAAGAGATCATCACGCAGCTCATGGACAACAGCTGCAGCAGCTACGATGATCCCTTTAACAATGCTCCACCTCTGCATCAGATGGCACAGCAGCTTGGTATGCACAACAAATTGCAGCAGAGTAACAACAACGGTAGCTGCAGAAAGCTTCTTGACACGGGCAGCTTCTTTAGCGCCGATCAGTACTATGCGTTGGAAAACGATCACAACTTCTCGCCTTGCACCAGCTTGTTTGCATCCTCGGATGCAGCTCGCTGCAATGACAACATCCCTGGAGTTCTATCCGGATTCCCAGCACTAGATGACTGGGCGGGGGTGTATCATGAGAGCACTGGTGTGAGATCAACTGGTGCTGCTGCTGCTGCTGCTGCTGACAGCTTCAGGTTACCAGCTGCAGCAACCACCACTGCAAGAGCTGCTGCTGCGGATCAGTCACTCCTGGGGGGTGCAGGGGACATTCACATTCTGCTTCAACTCAAGAGGCAAAATTCTGATCTTTTCCCCTCCAGCTGCGAGTTTGATCTCTGGAACTTGAACCAGATGTCATATCAGTCTAAGTGAGAATGAATATTGTGAGGCTGCAGGAGATACAGTCTGACCCATGACCCAGTTGAGCTAACTTCTAGAATCACACTGGACTAGTTCTGCATCAAATGTCCACAAACTAGAATGTTTCAGACAACAAAGGGAAGAAGAAGAAGTCCTTCTGTCTGTCCAGGAGAAGAAGAAAAAGAAGAAGATGATGATGCTGCTTTAACCTTCAAAGAGCAGTTGTCAGAAACTAGAAGTCGGGAGTGTTCTAGAGAAGGATATATAACTGCAACCCAATGCAGCAAGGCGGTGCAGATCACTTGTATTCCAACAAGAACAACGCCAGATTCAGTGGAGTTGTTGCATAGTGATGAGCCTGGAATGAATGGAACCAACCCCCATGCAGGATATGGATCAAGCTGATCGTAGCTAGAGCAGAAGTCAGAGCAGCAAGAGTGCAAGATAGTGAGACAGCAATGTTCTCAGACTCGCTAGCTTCAGACAAAGTCTAGGAACATCAAGAGTGCAAGCAACATGAACTGGACAACCCCAGCAACAATGGAGAGCATTGAGTTTCCTGCAACAGATCATGGAGGAATTTTAGCAACAAATATCGCAACATTTGCCAGCTCTCCCTTGCACATTCAAGAGCACACACAGCAAGTAAGCACTGTAGATCCAGTGATAAATCTTCATTACCCAAGTCTTCCTTGAGCACAAGTTTTCCTCTCATAGAAGGGAAAACACGTCGTGTTGTAAACTTAGCCCCCAACAATTTCAGAACTTTGGTGAATTGTGTGTTGTTTTGTGTTGGGATGTGATTTCAATACAGTAGTTGTGAACATGATTAATTTTTATAGCTTAGAGATCATTGAATCTCCTGTCAGAAGCAGGGACCCATGATCACCATCAGGGCACCTAGATCTTTTTTTTTTTCCCCTTAGTCAGTCTACTTGCTGCACAGCAATTGCTGCATGTGTTTCTCAAGGTGATTCACCCTTTTCTTGTAAGATATGGACACTGCAATTTGTTGATCTATTTGTTGTACAACCTGTTGATGTGAACCTGGAGCTCAGGAAGAATTTTAATAACTCAAACTGCATGGCCACCATGACCAATTTACACATTTTGTGGCACTATTTATTTCCAGCAGCTCGGGGTCTTTGAGCTTCTTATGCTTCTTTGCTTTGTTTGATCATGTAGCTGGGATATAATACTGTTCTGTGAAGAATTCTCCCCTTCTTATCACTATTGATCACTGCTACTGCTAGTACTACTTTCTGATGGCTAGAACCAATTGCTAAAGAGGTACTAGGGCGGCACCCATTGCACGGCTCTGTTTTGAGAGCTGGATACTGGAAAGAGTAGCATGTCAAGTTTGACACTATCTGCTTTCAAATCTGCAAAGACCTGCTCATCTTTTAGTACATGTAGAGAAGTTCTGTACTAGTCTAGGGTTGAATCATTCATTGCTCTCTTTGTCAGACTCTCATAGTCAGGCTCCTCTCTTCAATTCATCATAGTCTCTTTTGTTTTTCATCATGGTCTTCCTTGTGCTCATAAATCCATAGATCTTCTCTCTTACTCATATTCATAGTCTTCTTGTATTCATAAAACCTATGATTTGTAATTTAAGATTGAATTCGCCGATCGGCAGGATTGCAATGTTAATCTGGACAATGCTTTATCATAGTCCTCCTCTCTTCAAGTCATCATACTAGTGTCTCTTCTTTGTCATTAGCATTCTTGTTCTCATAGATCCATAGGGTAGGATAGGCTGGTCACTGAACACTTAGCAGCTCAGAGAGCTGGGGTTCAGTGATTGTGCATTTGATGGTCTTGGCAATCAAAGAATTTTGATAGGGCACTAGTCTAGCCACCAGTAGCGCTTTACAAACTTCAAATTGGGTCAGAAATGCAAAAGTTAGGACCTCCCAAAGTGGGTGGGGTCCTTGAAAATAGAATACTTGCCACACACACACTCTAGCCCTGCAACAGTGCCAAGATTTGTCATCTCATTCGCTCATCTGCAGGATTGCATTGCAATGCTCTAGATGATTCTTTGACTACTTCAAAATTATGCTGATTTTACTTCGAATCAAAACATCAATCAAATCTTGTGGACAGTTCTTACTTGCAAAATTATGGTGCAACTTCAATTTCGATCATCAGTCAATCTCCTCGACCATTCTTTCATTGTTGGAGATTACTAGGTCATCAGCAATGTCAATCTCCTCGACCATTCTTTCATTGTTGGAGATTACTAGGTCATCAGCAATGTCAATCTCCTCGACCATTCTTTCATTGTTGGAGATTACTAGGTCATCAGCAATGTTCGACATACAATACTTTTATTGGGCATATGAAAAGGAAATGCTAATTCCAATCATCACTTTTGACATCCTCAAGAAAATGTATTCAGTTGTTTCAAATGATTTGAGGCATCACTTTTGAATTCAAGGAAATGGGTGCAGTCAGTTAAAATCAGTGCTGTCCACTTCCTGAAGAACATGCATGTTGCCCCTTCAACTCATCACTTGACTTCCTAGGATAAAATGCATACAACCACAATTCCCAAATCGCTCTTTCTGAAGTCCGAAAGTAAGCAAAAATCAGCATCATCATCACAGAAATCTTTCAATGTGTTCTCAACAAAAGCTCAGGTTTATGATTTTCAAGAGCTGGACCAGGAGCTTTGAACCCCAGAGATTTATCTGCTAGATTCATCCTTGCTATATCTCCTTGCTACAAGAACCTAGGTCTCACTTTCAGTGAATCCAACCAACACTAAATCAAGCAATCACATCCCTCATTTTGCAGCATGTGCCCAACCTCATTGAGAAGAGATTCCCAGATCCGTGTGTTATCTCCTCTGGACAGACACATTTATCCATTGTTTTACTTTGAGTCTATTGCTGACTTATCTCAGCCCACAACCACAACTAACTTTACTATTATTGCACAGATGCTAATACAATGTGTCATCCTCAGTCCTGAGAGACCTTGGCAGACATGCAATTTTGCTAGATGGGCACTTCACTGCCTGGCTAGAACCCCAAATTGGACAAATGCACCACACAAAATGCCTACGTTTCTAATCAACCAAAGAAAACTGTCTGGAATCTAGAATCAAGAATATGTTGACACTCTAAACCTCAACCTTAACATGCTTGACAGCTTGAGTGCTTTCTTGACAGTTTTCATGCACACAAGCAGAATTACCTACCGCAACTTCCCCAGCTTTTGGAACCTGACCACAGAAAAAAATGTAGCCAGACCTAATAGGGCAATACAATATCACCATCAATAGGTATGTTTTATGGGCTAGCTTTCTCATAATGCTCCTCAAAAGGACACAAGAAAGGTCGTCCCTACCATAGACCGAAATCACTTCTGTTCTGAAAACTTCCTTCAGATGGTCTGCAGGAGCTGTTCCTACACACAATCGGCCAAGAAAATGCTTCCAATTTGTGGCAGTGTATCCAACAATGAACCTCCGACTGTGAGAACTAGTCACCCATCCTTTGAAACAATTTTGATTTCAAGAGAATGGAGGCCAATAAATTAGGCCTTATCTTTTAAGGTCTTCTCCAATAGTTGGTTGCTATTCATCATATGAAGTTGCATCACTGTTTGGTGACTCATCAGTACTTGTATTTGTTTCAAGCACTGGAGGAATTGAGTCCACTTTATACCGCACAATCTGCCAAAATCAGAAAACAAGGGTATACTACTGAGATATTCAAGCTTAGCTGTCAGATCAAAAACAAACTAGGATCCTAAGAGCACAAATATATTTAGCCAAACTGTCTTTTCACCCAAGAGAGAGAAAGTTGATGCAACTGCTCAGGACATAGGACCATAGCTATGGAGAGATTCCGTAGATATCATCCATGATCTTCAATAAGACATACTTGACATTCAGGGCTGACCTCTGAAACAGAAAATCTGAAATGATCGGAGTTACATGTCCCATCAAAAAAACTATTCACTAGAAATTTCAGATCTAATTGGTTGAACACAGTATAAAGAGTAGACAAAACAGAAGACTGCAACAACAATGGATGACATTTGTCAGTTCTTGAGTGATTCAAGAGCTTGATGACTTCAATTATCCCAAGGAGAATTTTAAGAACCCAACCATTCTCTGTTGGGACATAAGCTTCTTGTAACTTAGCACCCCACAAGTCACAGGATAGCTTTATAGAAAGACCTGAGCCATTTAGAAACTTCTGAGAGAAGTAGGAAAAGCTGAAGAAACCTAGGCTTGATGGGATTTTGTGGAACTTCCAAGCCACACATGAAAGGAAAGACAAGGGCCACAATTTGCTTTGAACATGTTAGCAGCATTGAAAGAACTATGAAGACTTCAAACTTCAGATTACTAGACACAATGTTATTGTCTGGTACCTTGCGGTAGAAGTTTGAGTAAGTATTGTCCCATATCAACTTGTAGGTGCCAATGGATGGAGAGCAGAAGTTTCCCTGACAAATCACAAGAAGTCCACAGTGATAATGCAGAGTCAGTTCTCCACACCACTTTGAATGCAAGTCCAGCATCAAAGGAGTCACCATGGATAGTTCTATTGCTGAAGCGGAAAGTGATGTTCAAAAAAAATCCTCTTCAATAGTTGTAAAATGGTTTTCACACAATTCCATCAAACAGTACAAGAATACGGTTTCACTCTTAACAAAACTTGGATCACGGTTGGTCAGTAGAAATGAGCATAGGCAAATACATGGGTTCCTAGTTTCATGAACCTAGACTAGCAGAAACAGAGTACCTGGTGTGCTTCATAGCGATGATAAGGAAGCATTGGTCGCTTTGTACTTGATGAATCCTCGAACTCCACACTGAAGCCAACATCCTTCAAACGCACATCCAATCAATACAAGAGTGAGTAGTTCACAAATACCCGTGCTAACCTCAAAAAAAATGGGGTATTGCAAGCTGTACCACATAGTGCATACAGGCTGGATCTTGAAACTATGTGGGGGAACCTAACAATAGCTACAGCTCCTGGATTAACCATGTTATGGACTTACAAAACTTTAACTCCAATGTAAAGTTGTAGCAAATTCTTCCAACCCAGGTCAGTTGGTGAGTCACAGAAATAGCAAAACTGAACCACACCCCTAGGAGAAGCAAGCTCCAAAGGAGCACTTCCACCTAAAGACTGTCTAAACACCAACTTTCTTTACATGATGAACTTGCTATTCATTCAACTTGTCCAAATTGCACAAAAAGAGAACTGCATAATGCAGACAGAGACTTGAAGAGTACATCAGCTTACACAAATAACAATTTCACAACTGCATGCATTCCTTCAGGGCATTCCTGAAACTCACTACAGCACAAGTGAATCATCAATTATACCTTTCCAGCTGTCAGTCGGAAGTCCCAAGCAACTAAAGAGCCCTCACACTCAACTACCACTGGCACCTGGTTAAAGAAGCAATGCCCCCATTTTCAGCATACAAAGAATGATGCAGACCAATTCTTCAGAACTTGAACCCACAAACGATGTCACATTGCAACATTACTACAAGGACATGTCATGCTACATGGGAAGATGTGGAATAGCAATGGAAATTGTGTGCTCACCTCATGTGTCCTTCCAGCTACAATAATTGCCTCCAAGAAATCATTACTGCATTACATCCATGTGTGCAAAGAGTCAATAATAGATGGAACAAATCATGTAGGCTGAGCTCAAGGAGCATGAGCAAGCAAGTAACTAGTTCACAAAGCTTGGTTACAGAGGAAGGGTAAATCTGAACATCAAAGCAATTGAGAGACAGAGAAAACTTACGTGTTCTTGGCAATTCCAGCATCCTCAGCAGATATAAGAAAAGGAGAATTCTCAAAAACTTCCCTGTGACCACATCAGAGCTGAAATTCAACTGACAAATTACAAACCTTGAAAATACTGCAACAGAACCCAAAAAAGGCTCACAATAGAAAACAAGATAATTGATGTTAGATTCAGATAGAAGTTTTACCGCAGAAAGCTGAGAAAACGCTTCAATTCAGAGCTGTAAACATTCACTGACTTCTCCATCAACTCTAAAAGTTCTTCTGTTGGACTGTCCTCATACAAACCATCAATCAATCCTATTAAAATTGGCATCCACACCACAAGCTCCAGGCATTTGAACAAGCACTAAAAACTAGTTTGCTCCTGTCAGTATGACCTAATTATGCTCTAATAAATGCATGCATGGACAGGTTCTACCATGCTTTTGATTCAAGAATGTGATGAAAGAAAGAATGGATTTGTCCATAAAAGCCTGAGCTCAATAGACAGGAAATTTCTCAGAAGAAAAAGCAGCCGTGCATACCAAGCACAGGAACATGCAGAACTGTTCACTACTGACAGTAAAACCTCCTAACCTAAAAGACAGTCAACCTCAACCCCAAAACAGGTAAAACTGAACAGCAAGATTGTTTCCAAAGTAACTGAGGTGGTGCAAAGTTTGTGGTAAGTTAGTCTCTCCTTAACTATTCACTCACTCAGTGGTAATTCAGTGGACCATAGTAGAAGAGAGAGTGTGACATACGAAATGGGGTGGTCAAATGAGGACCACCATAGAGAAACAAACACCCGTAGTGCAATTGAGAAACTGGTGAGCTCGTAAAGAGGAGGTCCATAACGCTGCCGCTGTTCCTCCATGGGGCTGCCACACAGGCCCATAGTAGTACACTCAGAAATGCAAACCAGCAACTAACATTGGAAATATATTACAATGACATTTAAGAAACAACTAGTCGCACAAATGGAAACAGCAAGCATGACTAACATCAAGCTAGTCATCATCTTTTCGCTTTGGAATGTAGAATTGTACCCATTGTCATCATTGATCTGACAAACAAAGTCCAACAGCACCTGCACCAATAGGAAAAGGATCCCCACCTTAGCAACCCAGACATTTGAAATGCTTGGAAGTCAGCAAATTTGTGAAATGAAACTTTAAAAATTCCAAAGTCCCCATAAATGTACAACAAACAGACCTAAAACTGGCAGCATGGATCCAAAATCAAATCCAGTCATTCTACAGCAGAAATGGCCTACCAGAACCAATTTTCCATTCAAGAAACTTCCATAAATACGATGCCAACCTTGGCTGGTGGATTAATACCTGAGGAACTCCCACAAGCCACTTCACTATGGTTCTCAGCACACCAGTTGATGAACCAAGCTGCGCTAATTGGTGCCGCCTGTCATTCACAAACAAATCAGAATAAAAGATAGCTCTAGCTCTAGATCTGAAACCCAAAACAAAAGCCTCAGAGCTTAACATGAGCATTCCATTTCACTGCTCATCTAGAGATTTCAGTGCAAGCCACTGAAGATTTATAGCAATGAGAAAGCACCTGTCCATCTGCTGCCGCCATAGAAGCAAATATTTATCATGGATGCTACCCCCAGCAGCAACAAGGGCATCCACTTCAGCTTGACGCCGCTTTTCAGAGCGCTCTCGCTGTTGCTTAAAGAGTACACTACGGAAATCCTGAGGCATGTACGTGAGCACTGGAAAAAACCAACAGTCAGTGACAACCATTTGACACAGGGTCTGAAATAAGGGCACATGTGCTTGACAAAGACAAGTAATAGACAACCCAGGACTCCTAACCATAACCTGTACATACCCATGTTGAATATCCTTTCACTGCTTGCCTTCTGGAATTCTTGAATGGTGATCAATAGAAGTTGCATCTCTTCCTCCAGCTTAGCTAAGCAGACAGCAACTGCAGACAGGGAATCCTGCCCCTTGAGCTGCCAAAAAGAAAAGAGGGATCCATTGCTCATGTGGCCATATCTCAAGGAAAGCTCACCAGAAAGCTTCAAAATACACACATGATGGAGATTAGAAAGACTAAATATTAACTGATAGGAAAGTGAAATTACCCACCATGGAAGGCCAATTGTCCTTTTGTAACAGGAAAAGTATTTCTTCAACTTGTTCACGGTTTCGCCAGGTATTCTCATCAATCTTATGAGGTGGAACAAAATTCAGTTGTGTAGTTACATGTGAATTCCCTGTCAAATTCATATCATCCCAAAAAGGAACACCCACCCGCACCCCACCCCCCAACACACACACAGCACTTCTTTTTCAAGACTGGCGCATAGTAGCATTTCTATCACATACACTTTTGCAGGTGCTCTTCATGGCCTTTGTGTGTGATCTCCATGTCATATTCTTGTTCTGTTATTGTCTTCTTCTACAGACAAACTCAAGAGAGCCATGAAGAACACAGAGAGGTGGATCAGATGCACTGATATTGACCTTTCGCTTGAGAACTACTTATCATATGCATCATCAAACCATCCATTTCATTCAGTGTGGTAAACTAGGGTTACCTAATAACCAGTCTGGTGCCTTTCAGAGAAGACATTGAACACAGTCTTTGGACTGAACCCTAATTTCAGGACTTAACCCTAGTTGAAGCTCTGGAGTGAAGTGAATAGAAATTGGCCAAAATCCAGGAAACAAAATGGCAGTCTGGATGCCCAACCAAGTAGACGAGTTTCAGAGACATGATGAAGTGAGAACCCAATTTTCCTCTATAGTCAGTCATCAGAAAGAGAAAATGAACGAAGGCAGAATCGGTTTGCAAAAGAAGTGTCGTATGGCACAAATATAGTTGGTTACCTGTATCATCTGGATTGGCTGCAAGGATACGAAGTGCTTGCTCCTTACAAGCGTTAGTAAGCAAGCTCACATCCGATGTCAAAGGCTGGAAGGGATACTTGTCATAGAATTTAGATAGAAAGGCTCGAGTGATAGGCACAAGTCCTGCTGTCGATGCCATGGCCACCACCTTCACAACCTCCCCTGAGCCTTCCTTCCTTCCTCCTTCCCTCGCCCACACTACCAGAATTTCCGCCACAACAACAACGAAGATGACGACTCCCTCCCTCCCTCCCTGCCTCTCTCTCCCTCCTTGACAAAGCTCGCAGAAAATAAAACCACAAAACAAAGAGAAAAACAAATTCAAAAGCTGGAAACCTCAACTACCAAGATCATCAATTCCCACACTTAAAAACTGCACACAATCTGGAGAACGCAAAGAAGGTTTCACGAGCCTCCAAAAGAGGTAGGAGAAGCAAAAACCCTCACAATCTGCAAGCGACGATCTCGAGAGTGCAAAGCTTCCGGGAAGAAGAACCAAAGCTCACACAACCCTGGAAGTCCACAAAACCTACCATGTACTCGGCTTTTCCCCCCTACCTCCCCTTTCTTTCCCCCCTCCCTCCCTTCCTACCTTCCTCTCGCCACCCGGGTCTCCTCCGGGCGCCCCCGGCCCCCCCCACTCGCCACTCCCAGAAATCAACCCAGAAAGAGACAAAATTTTAACTCTATAAAAAGAAAGAATTTTTTGAAAAAAACCCAAACCCCCTGAAGAATAGGGTAGGTACTAGGGTGCTATTGAGACCCATACAGATTAGATCCAAGCATCATTCCATTGTAAGTACCATGGTGGGAAAAAAAAATTAATAATTAAATTTAATATTTATAAATAAATTTATTAATAAATTTTTAATTTAAATAATTTTATTTAAGGGGGTGGAAAATAATTGTTGATTTTTTATGTAGTGTATTTTGATATTTTGAAATTTTGAAATTTCTTTTAGACATTGAAATATGAATATCAATAATAACATATAATATATGAAAATCAAACATGAAAGTAACATTTTGATTGAATCCTCAATCCTCAATATTGTGTGAATAGGGTAATCAATGTAGCTTTCATAAGCTACATTTTTGGACAAAAAGTTCACTTTAATGAATTTTTTTTCAAATTATTTTGTCATTTTTTTGGCAAAACAATTGGGAAATTTTTGGATAGCCTGTGTGTTTCTCTAGTGTAAATTGAAATAATTTGGCTACTTTTTTGGGAAAATCACATTTTTTTTGTATCATAAAATTGAATAAAAACCTTGGCTCTATTTCTTGCTATACACATGTATTATATAGAGTCAATATGTGTCATGAAAGCATTTTTACTAGTAACAAATATAATGACATGCACAAACATCTTTTTTTGAATTCGCAAAATGTCACCAAAATTTTTGATAAAAAATTTGAAAATGGAGTATTTTTTAAGGCTTCCATTACCTTGAGTGAAAAAATATATAGTGTAAATTGTAGTTTGTTTATCAATTCGTAATGAAAAATATAAGAAAATGATTAAAGATCTGTGTTTCATAGGCATCAATTTTTGGCCATTTTCTTTCTTTTAATCTATTTAGTTTAATTTCATGAATCCATTTTATTAGAAGCAAAACTAAAAGGCACAAAACCAATGCTCAATAAAATAATAAAATAAAATTATCTTTAAAATAATCCTTACTTTGGGCTTGATTTTGGCATCATTATATTCATTCATCCAACCAAACATTTGAGGTATCCATAAAGTGGATAAAAATGAAGATCCCTCTTCAAAACTAAAGATAAACTCTCAAAAGTGATCATTAAAAAACAAATTTAACTAAACTACAATCTATCTAGGTTACGATATCATAGATTAGAAAACTACCTAGCTAAAGGGCTAACTAGGTTTAGGTCTACCTATTTTCCTCTTTACCTACCTACCTAGGGGCTACCTACTTACTTACCCATGGGGTACCTACCTACTCACTCATGGGCTCGGTACTTATATTGACCTACGGTCCATGGAATATTTATTTATTTAAATATTATTTACTTACCCATTTACATACCCACCTACCTATGTAAGACATGGACAATGAAAAGCTTATATAGGGGTCACATAAAAGCTTACTTAAAAGATTATCTAAGGACTATTTTAAAAACTACATAAGGCCTACCTAAGGGGCTATAAAAGTAATTCTTAAATTAGGGGACATTTCAAAATTATTTGGGATGAATCTAAATAACTTAAGGGCCAATTTTAAAATTACATAAAAACCACTTCAAGGCATACCTAGGTTATGAACTATTTAAGATAAAAACTATCAAAAGCTTGCAAAGGGGGTTCCATAAGCACTCCTTGGAACTTGCTTAACTTAAAGGATACCTAAAAACTAATTAAAAGCTTATTTAAGGAGTTACATAAGGTTTTACATAGAGACTATGAATCAACCCTAAAAACCCCCTTATGTAGGCCCTATGTAATATCCCTTTGCACTATGAACCAACCTTAGATAATCGCATAAATAATTTTTAAATATCCCCTAACTTAAGAAATCCCTCAATCTCACAAGTAGACTTTATGTAGCCCCTTAAGTAGCCTCTAAATATCCCATTACCTAGGTAGGCCCCTCGATATTTCCCTAGGTAATCCTTAGGTAGTCATCTAGGTAGGGCTTATCCCCCT
>Ga0209611_10010507_pt1 | contig 13615 bp, 13 predicted proteins | sample S1TSphgellanicum_3_FD_187693 | JGI IMG/M metagenome (GOLD analysis project Ga0209611, IMG submission 187693) | Host-associated microbial communities from peat moss isolated from Minnesota, USA - S1T2_Fc - Sphagnum magellanicum MG (SPAdes) (version 2) | ecosystem: Host-associated > Plants > Peat... | reverse complement strand
CAACTTCTTGAACAAAATCAACGTCTAGAGCATGAAATTCAGGAACGCCTGAAGGCTGAAGCAGAGGTCAGGCATCTATCTCTAACTGATGAGTTGACAGGACTAAACAATCGACGTGGTTTCTTTTGGCTGGTAAATCAGCAATTAAAAATTGCCCGACGCACACAAACGTTCTGCTGTCTTTTGTTTATTGATTTAGATGGTTTAAAGCTGATTAATGACTCTCTAGGGCATGAAATGGGAGACAGGATGCTCGTTGACACAGCCCAATTAATAAAGCAAACCTTCCGTGATTCGGATATTGTTGCCCGTCTAGGAGGAGATGAGTTTCTCATATTTATTCCTGTCTGCTCCCAGAATACAGATGAATTTTCCCCTCGATTGCAAACAAATATTGATCGCTTTAATCAAGAACATAGTGGCCCATATCAACTATCCGTAAGTGTTGGTATGACACAATGCGCCTCGAATGAAAACGTTTCACTAGAACAATTGATCGAAAAAGCTGACAAGCTAATGTTTGAGAATAAACGGGCTAAATGCCTCGTAAATCATTAAGGGGCTGAGCCGAGATGGGTATCCGCCGAAGTATATGCAAAATGGGACATGCTGTAAACTTTTATTGCGGAACTTGCTTTGGTAATTTACTAATTTGCCAAAAAATGGTAGTGATATATTCAAGTATTTTCACAATAAAATAAACTCTTCATGCTATTCAGTCCCTCAAACTTGCCTATTTATGATGCGAATACTGAAAATATGCAGCATAATAGCATAAGTGGACTATTAAACTAACTTGTAGCTTACATGCTTTGGAACAACTAAATATCAAAATTAAACATGGTGCATTGTTCAACAGTGGTAATGAGAGAGCCTGGCTTTATTCTAAAGCTGACCATGATTACCTTGTAGATCTAGAAATAAAGCATGAATCACTCTTTGTAAAACTTGAAGTGTGGCAACGAAAGAAATGCTATATTGTGTCCTCATTGACACGAGACACAATTTCCCTACAAGAATGTAGCTGTTTAAACTGCAAGCATCTCAAGACTGCTCCATCAACACACCGCGAACCAGAAGATTTTGACTGGGAGTGTAGCCATCCTAATAGGGATAATTTCCCTGAAGTATTTAAATTCTTCAATCCCAATTGCAAGGATTGTCTTGGTACTGGAACAATAACAACCCATGAGGGTAAGTTCGACTGTCATTGCTGGATAGGAGAAGATCAACCTGAAGCCATGGCTAATCATTGTCCAGGGTATTCATACTACGACTGGGATGAACAGGAGAGGCTTCAGAGGCTTCAGACTCAAGCAGAAGGGTCTGAAATCTAGGAATCGCAATTATTGCAGAGATTTATTTAGGCGTGTCGCACTTACAAGCTTTTTGGCAGTGGTCGCCTTGCTGTTATTTATTTTACCACAGGGCACGGGAACCGTGGGGCGACAGTCGGAGGGCGTAAGCTATTCACCATCACCGCATCCCCTTCATATGGCGAAATTACCCTTAGTGCGCTTGAGGGTGCGGTTTGTAAACAGAGGGATGGCTTCCCGTGCCAAAACGGGTTTTTGACACACTACCCAAGTTTACTTAAGTTTTTGGTAGCGCAAGCCTCTTGGTGCGAAAGTGTTGTTTCCCATCTAAAATTTACGAGAGTCGGTATAGTAACCGACCAAACCAATTTAAGATTTAAAATTCTCGTGAATTTACGTCGCCTGATTCCATTATTTGATGATTCCGTGTCTACCTGGTCATTAGAGGCACGGTTATTGCGCTGGTTAACATTTATTTGGTTGTTTATGGGGTTAGTCATGCTATTTTCAGCATCCTATCCCGTTGCTGACGCTCGTGAACATGATGGGCTGTACTACTTTAAGCGTCAACTTATTTGGGTTTTAGTTAGCTTAATACTATTCAATATTATTGTTTATTTACCCTTACGTAAGATTTTGGGGCTATCCCATTGGTTTGTCATCCTGCTATTGGGGTTAATATTCGTCACTCTTATACCAGGAGTGGGAACCAACACTAATGGTGCTACTCGCTGGATACCCCTTGGTCCAGTTCCTATTCAACCCTCTGAATTGATTAAACCCTTTTTGGTGCTGCAAAGTGCGCGGGTTTTTGGGCAATGGGAACGAATCAGTTGGGGAATTCGTTTGAGTTGGCTGGTTATTTTCAGTCTTGTCCTTCTGGGGATTTTAGCGCAGCCTAACTTGAGTACAACCGCACTTTGCGGCATGACTATCTGGCTAATAGCCTTAGCATCTGGGTTACCTTACAAGTACTTGGGAGGAACAGCCTTTGGCGGAGTGCTATTGGCAGTACTTAGTATTAGTGTAAAAGAGTATCAGCGTAAGCGGGTGATGTCGTTCCTTAATCCGTGGGCTGACGCCCAGGGGAATGGCTACCAGTTGGTGCAAAGTTTGCTAGCAGTGGGTTCTGGCGGACTTTGGGGTGCTGGGTTTGGGCTTTCCCAACAAAAGCTATTTTATTTACCAATCCAGGACACGGATTTTATTTTTGCAGTGTTCGCCGAAGAGTTTGGCTTTGCTGGCAGTATGGTGCTATTACTAATGTTAGCTTTATATGCAACCTTGGGATTAGTCGTGGCTCTTAAGACTAAGCAAGCAGTCCCTAGACTAGTGGCGATTGGTGTGACAACTTTGATGATAGGACAATCTTTGCTCCACATTGGTGTTGCTACTGGGGCTTTACCGACTACAGGTTTACCCTTGCCTATGTTTAGTTATGGTGGTAATTCGATGATTGCCAGTTTGATGTCAGCCGGGTTGCTAATTCGGGTTGCACGCGAAAGTAGTGAAGCTGAGGTAGTGCCTTTGCAAAGACCGAGTGGAAACAAGCGGGATCGGCGGGTTTTTCAAAAGACAAAATGAGTGGGTTGGTTGTTCTATTCACAACTAACACCCACGAAGATTGATTTTTCTTTTGTTACGTGGACTAACTAGCCGCAAACCCCCCGACGTATCGCCGGGGGGGTTTTGCATTCCGCCTCATTCCACTGTCCTCACGGCAGTTAGCTATGATTAATGAATTAATGAGATAAGCTTTCCAGCAATGGTCACTTCTGTTCAACGAATTCAAGAAACCACATCCCAACAATCTCTAGTTCTCTCTCTAGAAGATTTTCTGAATCATCCTGTTGAGGGTATGGAGTGGGTGGACGGTAGATTGACTGCAAAATATCCCGTAGAAGTAGCAGATGGACAACTCGTCGAAAAAAAATGCATGACGTTACGACACAGCCAAACTCAAGCCAGGCTTAGCTACTACTGGCGGAGTTATATGCTTTCTAGTGGTCAGGGTGGAGAAGTCTACACAGAAGGACTTTGTCGAACTCATAAACAAGGTCGTCGTCCTGATGTTTCCTATTTGACTCCAGAACTACTAACCCAATACGCTCATGCAACTTCCCTGCCTCAAAGTTTCCCCCTCATTGCAGAAATAGCCTCTCCAGACGATAGCGCTGAAGAATTATTTACCAAGGCAAAAGAGTATTTAGAATCAGGCTGTCAAGAAGTCTGGCTTGTCTATCCTGAAAGCCGATGGATGATCATTATCACCCAAGAACGGCATCTATTATTGAATGTTGGAGAAACTGTAAATACCCAAACCATCCTACAAGGCTTTAGTGTGGATCTTGATGAGCTATTGGCATAACCACTACATGGGTGTAGGGGGTAGGGTGTGGGGACTACCCCTGTTAAGGTGTACTAACGAAGTACTAGTCGAAAGCCTTATTTTTACGTTGTGTCCCTACCTCTTGAACCAAAAATTGAGCGCAAACATGATTTTTTGCTTTCATATTTTAATCGGTGCAAGGCTGAAACCCTCATTAATACGTTGGAAAAACTTCACCTTAACAGGGGTAGTGTGGGGACCCCATAATTAAAATGATGTTGTTGGTCAGTTTACACTTTCTTGTACCCTTAAGAGGTGTGGTTGTTTTGTCTTTCCCTTACACCCTACACCCCACACCCTACTCCCCACACCCTACACCCTACACCCCACACCCTACACCCCACACCCTACACCCCACACCCTACACCCCACACCCTACACCCCACACTCCACACCCCGTTTTTAATCATTTGGAATACTCTATTTGCGCTTGAGAGGGCGATCGCTCCAACCAAAAAGCGCGTACTTAAGCTAAGATTCAAGCAGAGTAAGCACTTCCCGCTCTAAATACCTCATGCTTGAAACACTGCAAACCCAACTTTACCAATTAGAACAATTCGCCAACACTCTTGTCTCCAACCAATTGACGCACTTAAGTTGGCAAAGCTTGGCGATAATTTTTATTGCTGGGTTGCTCACCAGCCTCACGCCCTGTATGCTTTCCATGCTGCCAATTACTATTGGCTACATCGGCGGTTATGAAGCTAAAAGTCGTCTACAAGCAGCAGCTCAATCTACCTGGTTTGCTTTAGGTTTGGCAACCACACTAGCAGGGATGGGTATAATAGCAGCTTTCGTTGGAAAAGTCTACGGTCAGGTAGGAGTTGGCTTACCGATTATTGTTAGTATCATAGCAATTCTTATGGGGCTAAACTTACTGGAAGCCTTGCCTCTGCAATTGCCCGCTTTTGGAGGGATTGAGTGGATTTCTCAAGAATTACCAAAAGAGTTACGAGCATATTTGATTGGTTTAAGTTTCGGTGTAGTCGCCTCTCCTTGCAGTACACCTGTTTTAGCTAGTTTGCTTGGCTGGGTTGCCAATACACAAGACTTAATTTTAGGAGCTTTGCTGCTGATTTCCTACACAGTCGGCTACGTAGCACCATTAATTTTGGCAGGTACATTTACGGCTTCACTCAAGAAATTGCTAGAGTTACGTCGCTGGTCAGCTTGGATTAATCCAGTGAGTGGCGTATTGTTGGTGGGATTTGGTGTGTTTTCCTTAATTTCTCGAATTCCGGTAGGAAATTTTTAAATAAAATGACTATAGAAAATCCAGTTTCCAAACAATCTATATGGTTAGTCATTCGGCAGTTCTTCCGGCAGGAATTCTTGCCTGTGCTGACAAATCTGCGCTTTGCGATCATGCTGCTGCTTTTGATCGCACTCTTTAGCGTCAGCGGTACTGTCATTGAGCAAGGTCAATCGCTCAAATTTTACCAAACTAACTATCCAGAACATCCAGCCCTGTTTGGTTTCCTCACCTGGAAAGTCATCTTAACCTTGGGCTTAGACCATGTTTATCGTACATGGTGGTTTTTAGCATTACTCATTTTATTTGGTACTGCGATTACCGCCTGTAGCTTTACCCGTCAGTTCCCAGCTTTAAAAGCTGCCGGAAATTGGAAATTTTACGACCAACCCCGCCAATTTCAAAAGTTAGCCCTCAGCGCTGAATTCGATCACCAGAAACAAAATTCCGCATCTGGTCAAATCCTCACTCAACTGTTACAAAAGCGTCGCTACAAAGTTTTTCAAGAAAAAGAGGACACCCTCTATGCCCGAAAGGGAATCATCGGGCGCATTGGACCAATCATAGTGCATGTAGGTATTATCACTATTCTGTTGGGGTCAATTTTGGGTCTAATGACTGGGTTTACTGCCCAAGAAATGGTTCAAAGTGGCAACACATTTCAGGTAAAAAATATCATCGATGCCGGACCTTTGGCAGCAGCGCAAATTCCCAAAGATTGGTCTGTACGAGTTAATCGCTTTTGGATTGACTACACCCCTTCTGGGGGCATAGATCAGTTTTACTCAGATATGTCAGTCTTAAACGATCAGGGAAAAGAGGTTGACCGCAAGACGATTTTTGTCAACCAACCTCTACGGTATCATGGTATAACTTTATACCAAACAGACTGGGGAATCTCTGCGGTTCGTGTCCAATTCAATAACAGCCCAATTTTCCAAATACCAATGGCGCAACTTGCCACTAAAAATCAAGGACGTATCTGGGGAACTTGGATTCCTACTAAACCAGATTTGAGTGAGGGTGTCTCCTTACTGACAAAAGACTTGCAGGGAATGGTGTTAATTTATGATTCTACTGGGAAGTTGGTTGATACCGTTCGCGCTGGAATGTCTACTCAAATTAATGGCGTCACACTGAAAATCCTTGATGTTGTTGGCAGCACTGGCTTGCAAATTAAAGCCGATCCGGGAATACCCATGGTTTACACTGGATTTGCCTTGCTCATGCTAGGTGTGATTATGAGTTACTTCTCTCACTCACAAATTTGGGCATTACAAAAAGATGGTCGCTTATATGTAGGTGGCAAAACCAATCGTGCTCAAGTCGCCTTTGAACAGGAGGTTTTGGACATTTTTGAGCAACTGAGTTCTCAGCTAAAGCCACAGGTCGCAGATCCTGCAACAGAAGCAATCTCGTAAGGAGTCAGGAGTCAGGAGTCATAATTCATAATTCTAGGACTTACGCACTGTACAAATTGAACATCATGTGTACTAACGGATAATGGTCGTTTCAGACTTGTAGGAGCGCAAGGCATTGCGCCCCTACGGTGGATGGAAAGACCCTCATTCATGGAAAAATCAAACGTTGATGCGCTAAAAATGCCATATAAGTACCTATGCAAAATAAATTGCATACTCACATCGCCTGAAATACTTGTCAAACGGTCATTCCAGGTTAAATAAATGTGTAATTAATTTTGCATAACTACTTACATATCTGATATTTTCTGTCAATGCGTAAGTCCTAAATTCATAATTCATAATTCATAATTCATATGACTGCCCATAATATTCAAACCCTACAACCTGATAGTTTAATCCGTGGAAAAACTCATGAGCGACTAGATCTTGAGCAACTGCAAAGGAACATAGGTCTTCGTTGACAATACGTTGTCCAAAAATTACCTGTTCATACTGATCAAGCCAAGCTGCATTTCTCCACTCTGTTTGACCAGATCTCTCAACACAATTAATACTAGAGGTATAGTTTGCTGCCGTTCCATTCGGTGGCTCGTGCTTGAGTACATGATTGATGAAGAAGTTGGTGCTTTTAACCGGACAAGTAGAGGTATTTGTATTGAATTTAAATTTTGAATAAGATTTTTAAATACATCTATTTTCCTTAACCGAGCAGTATTGAGACGCGATATATCGCGTCTTTAAAAATGCGTTTCTGCTGCGATCAGCTTCGCCGCGCCCCAAGGAGCGATCGCTCGTAAATCCATTCAATACAAAATCCTGGTTAATCAATCAAGGGGACTACGAACAGCCTTACCACCACGGTTAAGAACATGGGTATAAATCATCGTCGTTTTCACATCCTTGTGTCCCAATAATTCCTGTACCATGCGGATATGAGTTGGCTTTCCAGTTCGGAATAGAATTTAAGGAGAGTCATGGTAAGCTTTGTCCTGTTAAATGGCTAACTTTGGGAGAGATTATTAAGCAGTTAGAGTTTATCTTGTTAAAAGGTGCAGGATATAGAATGATCTCTAGAAAAGCTGACACTGCATACTTCTCATTTCAAGATGAGCATTATCTTGTAACTCATTCTAGTGAAGGTTTTACTTTAGATAAAAGAGATTCTTCTGCTCATATAAGTGGGCACAAAATAAGTACTTATAAAACAGCTATGGATCTAGTCTTAGCTGTTGGAATTCAGAAGTTTCAATTTGGAATTTCTCATAACGGGGGAGATTGATTAAGTGACTGAGGTAGCGTCAAAACTCATAAAATATAATTTTCTTAAATTGCTATGCAAAACATAAAACTGGGTTCTGAAAACCTTATTTTTAAAGAGATTGCTAGTGAGTCTACACAGACTACCTTAGCGTATGGTCTTTTTAGAGATGATGGCATCCATTTAGGTAAAAGTATTTGCATTTCCAATAAATATGATGGGCAAGCTTGGTACTTAGATAACATTTTTATTTTTCCTAAATTTGAAAGAAGGGGATATGGCTCTCAATTATTAGAAGCAACTTGTCAAGCTCTTTGGCTAATTAAACAAATAGACATTGTTTTAGAAAGACCAGGAGATACGGTTGCTTCTGATGGATTCAATCGTCAAGAATGGTACGAACGCCATGGATTTAAATCATCTCCTGCACTGCTAACTTGGATGATTCGTCCGTACCAATAAATTGCTGTACATTGCTGAAACTTGTCCCTGTCTAACAATCTTGGCACAGCGGATTTCATGAAGACGCTTGCGGTGTGGGATAGAGCCCGAAAAACCGCTGACCGCAACCGTGAAATCATCACAAACCTATTTAATTCTGTACGTAGTCTTGTCCTGTCACCAATGCCAATTGTGCTCGCATAAACTCACTTCCCAAGTAAGTCCCATGATCAAATCGGCGGTTGAATAGTTGTAGCGATCGCCCTACCATACTTCATCAAACGTTAGATTTACTCAAAATCAAATCGGTATAATCAGTTGTACAATCTCCTCTATGTATGACGATACCTGTCGATTCCTTGCCGAACACTTCTCAGCCGACTTCGCTAGTTGGTTGTTAGGAAAGCCTGTCACGATGACAGAACTCAAACCCTCTGAACTCTCCCTCAATCCAATTCGCGCCGATGCCCTAATTTTGCTGGAATCAGACGAATCTGTTTTGCATATCGAGTTCCAAACACTTCCCAAGAACAATATTCCATTCCGTGTTTTGGATTACCGCGTGCGAATGTACCGCAAAGATCCAACCAAACCAATGCGGCAAGTTGTGATTTACCTGAAGCAGACTAGCTCAGAGTTGGTTTATCAAACGAGTTTCACAATGGAACGCACACGACATGAATTTGATGTCATTCGGTTGTGGGAGCAACCTGCCTCACTCTTTTTGCAATATCCTGGACTATTGCCCTTTGCTACACTGGGACAGACTGCCAATCCAGCAGAGACATTACGCCAAGCAACTGAGATTGTAGATCGGATTCAAGACCCAGCGATACAAGCAAATCTGATAGCAGCCTCGGCAATTCTGGCTGGGTTAAGATTAGAGCAAGACGTAATTTATAGTCTAGTGCGGAGAGACATTATGCAGGAATCTGTGATTTACCGTTCGATTCAGGAAGAAGCAGAGGCAAGAAAACAGAGAGAGATTGCCAATAATTTACTAAGGGAAGGTTTACTGATTGAGATGGTTACTCGTGTAACAGGCTTATCGATTGAGGAAGTTCAACAACTTCAGCAGCAACTGAATGAGTCTCCACAAAATTAGCCTCAAGTGTATGGCGATGGGCTACACCCCGCCGGAGGCGATCGCAGCATAACAAAAACGAGCGGCTTGCCCTGAGCGACGCCGAAGGGAGTCGAGGCGCTGCTTCCCCTGCTCCTTTTGGGGGCCCCGAGTTCCCCTTGGACCAGACCACAACACTTCTGGAAAAATGCAAAACCTACGCAATATTGGGGTGGGTATCTCTGCTCACCCTGAGTTTACAGCATCTCACGAAGAAGCGCTCTGTAAAACGTGCTAAGAAGGAAAATGCGCCACTGGAAAATTTTCTTTTTTCGCGAACTGTTGATGAACAAATTCCCCGTGCAACCCATAGCTAACTAAGCCCATATACTCGTAAAACATCAGCATTGCGGTTTTCGTTGGAGCCAGTTTAGGTGGGATGGCACTTGGATGCGGAATCACTTCAAACCCTAAATGGCGAAAAGTTAGCAGCGATCGCAACATATGAGGAGAGTCAGTTACTAAGAGAATTTGCTTAACTCCTCGTGGTTGTAATACGGATGCGGTAAACAGTGCGTTCTCTTTGGTAGTTTGAGAACAGTGTTCTTCATCTAATGCTTCATCGGGAATGCCTTCGGCTTTGAGTTGCTCAACAATTTCTGAGCCATCTCCTAAACCACTGGCAAAAATCAGAGGCGCACGATGAGATTGCCAAAGTTCAGCAGCAACTTTAACCCGCGATTGTCTAAATTCTGCTCCGCGACCTAACACAACTATTGCATCTGTAGTTGTACCAGAATCTGGGGGAAGAAAGGCAACTAATCCTTTTTTTGCAACAGCAATGGTTAACGGAAAAGTGGCAATCCAGTAAATCACTAATAACACGGTTCCTAACCCACTCCACAACCGCTTCCATCGTAGTGTTGGTATGATCCATGGCATGAATACCAAAACTAAGAGTGGCAATACGACTAAGGTTGGTGTCATCAGCCAGTTAGAAAGCACGGACTTCAGAACAAGCCACTGACCAACAGGACGCTCGCACAAAGCTGGATCAAGCATCGAAGTTCTCTCTTATTGACTGTAACAGTTCTTTCCGCGATCATAGATCAAACCTTTCTTGAAGACGTTATTAAACTGAGAAAGCAAATTAATTTCATCGAAAGATCAGCCCCTGCAGTGCTGTTGGTGAGGAGTCCAAGCGAAACTTCGCTTCGGGGGGTCACGGCGTTGGGGCGCACCACGCGCATGAAGGGGAGCCTTACACCCTTGAGAGGGACGGCTGTGAGCCAAACAGCATTGAATGTCAAACTGTCTTTACAATTCGTAAAAAATTTGTTATCTTTATTTATATTCATCAAATAATTAAACAGCAAGTTCTGTTGGGGCTGACGCAGAGAAACCTGATTTTTTCTAGAAATCGTTTGTTTATCAACCAGATACCTACTGAGAAACTTGGTTTCTGGCATCTTCGTCCTTGCCGTAGCTTTGGTTACCCTTACAGTCAGCTAATATTTTTTGATTTCGACAACGGTATCTCTCATAGACATTTGAACTTCTAAGTACCTCGGCGATGAAACCGAGGTTTTTTTGGCTTGGTCTAGGATTAGAGACCTGTGAAGCGACATTTTAAAGATGCTGAGAGATATTGGAATTGCGATGTGATTTTTCTGGATGAATTGGAAAAATATAAAATCTACCGCATCGCATGGATGCCAGATATTTTTCTTGATATGATTTTTCTGGATGAATTGGGAAAATCTAGAATCAACCTTATTGAGATCAAAGATGAAGCTACAACTAAAGCGTCAGATCTGGTGGTTGTGTTTTTGTGTAGTTCTTACTCTGGTCAGCTTGATCGGAACACAGGCAAGCGCTCAACCGCTGCATTACACCGATGTTGTTCTGTTGTCAGAGAACACTAGCAATTCTTTGACCCCAAGAATTTCTGCATTGGAACTCTTTCGTCAAGCATACGAAAACCGCTATACCTGGGGTCCACAATTTCCTGGGTACACGGCGACAGTAGAACTCAAGCAAGGCAAAGAAGACTACAAAGGTCACATTCGCCTGAATCCAGACATGAGTGTGGAAGTCACTGGAATTGACAAAGAAGATGCACGTCAAACTGTCGAGAATCAACTTCGTATGATCATCATACACCGCCGACGAGTTCCCTTTGAAGTAGCCCACAAGAACAGTACTTTTCGACTTGGTACGACTCATGGGACTGATGCCGTAGAGATTTTTGAGCGGCAAGGAGATCAAAAAGAATCTCGTTATCAGCTATCCCACCAGCAGCTTGTACAAGTTAATCGCCTTCTAGGGCAGACTGCTGTTACAGTAAATACTCATGCTTCAGAGGTAACGCCAGAAGGTTATTTGGCAACTCGCTATCGCACAATTTTCCGTCAACCCCAGACTCAGCAAGTTTTGGGAGAGGAAGAATTAAGAGATACCTACAAGAAAATTGATGGTTACTATGTGCTAAAGCATCAAGTTATCCATGACTTTGAACAAGGTCAAAGAACTACTACAGAACTCAACTTTGCTGACATCCAGTTATTATCAAGCAGCGGATCATAAGGGCACGACCGTATAGCTGCCTATGGGCGATCGCTGCGGGTAGGAATTGAGCAAGCAGACCAAATCGGTGATATGGACACCAACGACCTTTACAATTATTGTTTGGCCTCCAGATCCCATACCGATCCCTTCGCTTAGTTTATACAACGGGTGCGTAGGCGTAGCCTCTCAAGAGTGAGCGGAGGATCACCCACAAATTGACATGAAATTGCTTGAACCTTTTTAGACAATCAAAAGTCTAAATTATAGATTATCCAATAATTGGAATTCTGATTGATTAGAAAATTTAGTGAATTAATCAGCAGTATGAATCTGAAAAATAGTCAAAATTATTCGACTATTAATGACAATCTAATTTATTGAGGAAATAGAGATGCGTTTTTATCAAGCTGGATTTATGCTACTTGCAGTAGTATCAGCTACATTAGGGTCACTTGTTGTGCCAGTGCAAGCTCAAACAAAGTCAGACATTCAGGTTTTTCGAGATATCAACGAACATGGTCCGTCATTCGACTTTCATAATTCTGTGTCAGACCTACGTCGAGATGGATTTAATGATCGAATTTCTTCAGTTGTAGTCAATTCCGGCAATTGGAAACTCTGTACTAATATTAGTTACGGTGGGCGTTGTATTACTATTGGGCCAGGAACCTACAATGATTTTAAAACCCTGGGACTGAATGATAGAGTTTCTTCTCTTAAACCTGTAGAAGTGGAAAGAGGAATTACAGTGTTTCGAGATGTCAACGAAAGTGGTCCGTCATTTGACTTTCGTCATTCTGTACCCGACCTGCGTCGAGATGGATTTAATGATCGAATTTCTTCAGTTGTGGTTCATTCTGGCAATTGGAAGCTCTGTACTAATATTCGTTATGGTGGGCGTTGTATTACTATTGGGCCAGGAACCTACAATAATTTTAAAAACCAGAGACTAAATAATAGAGTTTCTTCTCTTAAATCAATTTAGTAATAACCCAAGTTGATAGTTATCTGAGAAAACGCTCTCACTAGCAATAAAATCCCCTCCGTTTTTTCTAACTGGAGGGGATTATGTGTTTAGGCGGAAATATGGTTATCAGCAAGATTTGCAGTCCGCAGCAACGATGACGGTGCTGCAACAGGCTCCAGTTATCGTGTTGGTCAGAGTAGAAGGCAATTGACCAGAGTGTGTTTATCCGGATTGTTGGCAAATTTTATCACTGCAGTTGAGATTCTTGTCACACAAATGTAGTATCTAATGCAATATACTATTTTAGTCTAATTTGTACCATACTCCTCCTAATCACCCCACCACAAAAAAACAAAGCTCTTATAGGCGATTCTGAAGGGGTAAGTAATGATACTTATTTTTCCAAGTTACTAGTACACCTCGGCTTAAATAAACCACCCATTCCAAACAAGCAAAAGCCTTAATATATAATACTTTTGACTTTTGACTTTGGTTGCTGAGCGTAGCCGAAGCATTGACTTCCGCCTTGCGGTACTAGCTAGCTACAGTAACCTTGCCTGTGCCGAAGTGCGATCGCTTAACGGCAAGTTATGCTTGCCGTTAAGCATCACCTCCAAAGAGTGAAAAGTGCATCAGTTGATTTTACTTACAACTATTAAAAATTAGAAGGAAGGTAAGGTGTCTCGTCAGACTATCGATGCCAATAAAGCCGTGATTGGACCTGACCCGAATCAAATTCCAGTTGGGATGAGACTGTTTGTCACTACAATCCGGCAGGAAATGTCATCGGACAAAGCGTTTTTTAGGGGCTTACAGCCCTTCGGGCAAGGCAGAAGGCAGGAGGCAGAAGGCACTTATGTGGATGTGACGGTTTATACGAGAATGGAATGCCTTCTGCCCTGCCTTGCCCATGACGGGTCAAAGCCCACGGATTCAT
>Ga0209611_10010505_pt1 | contig 13619 bp, 10 predicted proteins | sample S1TSphgellanicum_3_FD_187693 | JGI IMG/M metagenome (GOLD analysis project Ga0209611, IMG submission 187693) | Host-associated microbial communities from peat moss isolated from Minnesota, USA - S1T2_Fc - Sphagnum magellanicum MG (SPAdes) (version 2) | ecosystem: Host-associated > Plants > Peat... | reverse complement strand
AAGAAATGCGCATCGTCCCGGGGCCGTGGCTCCATCAACGGCTCGAGAGACGGATTGGCATGGGGAAAACGTTCGCCAATGCCGGGAAGAGGATAGTAGTTCAAGTTCGTATCCCTGTTTGGAATCAACCTCGCTTCCAAGTCCGTGAGCTGTTCTCTCGAAAAGAACTTGAGCAGCGCGGCGCCACCGCTATTCGATGCGCCGCCGCACCGCCGCAGAGCCAACGATCTCCCAACCGGTGGCTGTAGATGCCGAACTTCGCCACCGCGATGGGTGTGGCGCAGACTTGTTTGAGCGTGAGTGTCGTGCCGAGAGAGGTAACGGCATCCCCCAACTGGTAAGCGCCGCTGGCGAGGAAGGACGCACAGCCGTCGGTGGTGCCGGCCACGATACGAACACTCGGGTCGAAGCCAAGCTGCGCTGCCACCTCCGATCGGATTCGCCCTAGATCGGTTCCCGCCGGTACGACCTGAGGCAGCAACTGCGGATCGATCCCGGTGTCCCCGATCCAGGCGGGCCATGCACGAGCGATCAAATCGAAGCCGCTCTTGAGCGCATTGTTTTCGTCCGAGATATCGAAGCGACCGCTAAATTGTCCGGTGAGCCAATCGGCTTGATGAAGCAATTTACAAATTCCCGGCCGCTGCATTTCAATCATGCGCGCCAAAGGAGAGGTGGCACCGCGCGCAGCGCTATTTTCAGGAATGATCCGCGCGAGCTTCTCGAGGGTGGTTGGGCTTGCCTTGTCGTTGTACATGCGGCCGCAGGTTTGGGGCCGGCCCCGCTCATCGACACCCAGAACGGTTCCCGATGTGGCATCGAGTGCGAGTGCCCCGATGCCCCTGAGATCGACTTGCTGCCCGAGGGCGGACAAAGCGGCTTGTGTTGCCCGCCACCACGAACCCGGGTCTTGATTAACCGCGTGACCGGCTTGTGGAGCAATCTCGAGGTTCGCCCTGCCCTCCCCCTGTATCGCAGCGCTGTCCGAGACGGCGACGACGCGTACCGCCGTGGTTCCGACGTCGATACCGAGCACACATGCCTGCGGGTTCATTTCTCGCGGACGGCTGCCCCCGGAATCCACGACGTCCCGGCAAGCGGAATCCCGGCCATGGCGGCCGCTTCCACCGTCAACGCCACCAAATCCTCTTTCTCGAGATGATGCACGTCCTGCTTGCCGCAGGCGCGCGCGATGGTGGTCAATTCCATGTTCACGGTCCGGAGGTAATTCTTGAGCCGCTTCGCGCCCACCGCGGGATCGAGCCGCAATTCGAGCGCCGGATCCTGCGTCGTCACGCCCACCGGGCATTTCCCGGTATGGCAGTGATGACAGAACCCGGGCGCGGTGCCGAGCCGCGCATAGTCCTCGAGCGCGGAGACGTGCTCACCATCCGCAACATACGATTCGCTGTTGCAGCCCAGCGCGATCAGCACACCCTGCCCGATCGCCACCGCATCCGCGCCCATGGCGAGCGCCTTGGCCACATCCGCGCCGCTGCGGATGCCGCCCGAGATCACGAGTTGCACCGTGCCCCGCATGTTGAGGTCATCGAGCGCATCGACCGCCTGGCGCAGCGCAGCCAAGGTGGGTATTCCGACATGCTCGATGAACACGGTTTGAGTGGCCGCGGTGCCCCCCTGCATGCCGTCGACGACGATCACATCCGCGCCGGCATGCACGGCAAGTTTCACATCGTTGAATACCCGCGTCGCGCCGACCTTTACATAGATCGGCTTTTCCCAATCGGTGATCTCGCGCAGCTCCTTGATCTTGATCACGAGATCATCGGGTCCGGTCCAATCGGGGTGGCGCGACGCCGAGCGCTGATCGACGCCCTCCGGCAGCGTGCGCATGCGCGCGACCCGCGGATTGACCTTCTGCCCGAGCAACATCCCGCCGCCGCCCGGCTTCGCGCCCTGGCCGATCACGATTTCGATGGCATCCGCGCGGCGCACGTCGTCCGGATCGAATCCGTAGCGCGACGGCAGGCACTGGTAGACGAGAGTTTTCGACGAGGCGCGTTCTTCGGCGGTCATGCCGCCGTCGCCGGTCGTGGTCGACGTGCCCACCTCGGTGGCGGCGCGGCCGAGCGCGTCTTTGACCCGCGCCGACAATGCGCCGAAGCTCATGCCGGCCACGGTGATCGGGATGGCGAGTTCGATCGGACGCGTGGCGAAGCGCGTGCCGAGCAGCGTCTTCGTCACGCAGCGCTCCCGATAGCCTTCGAGCGGATAGCGCGACAGCGACGCGGCCAGAAACAGCAGGTCGTCAAAATTCGGCACGCGGCGTTTGGCGCCCAGGCCGCGGATCTCATACAAACCGCTCGCGGCGGCACGCTGAATGTAGTCGATGGTCGAGCGGTCGAAACCGGCCGATTCCTCGAGCAGTGGAGCAGTCATGGGATCAATACTCCTGATCGGCGTCGGCGTGCCAATGATAAAGACTCTTCGCGGACGCCACCCTTTTGAAATCCGCCGGATCGCCCGTGCGGCCCGCTTGCGCGAGCAGGCTCTTGACGGACGCCCGGTCGGTATCGCTCATCGGCTCGAAGCGGGCGTCGGCGCCGAGCGAGCGCACCCTGCCGCGCACGTAAATGACCGCTTCATAGAGCGAATCGCCGAGCGCATCTTCCGCGTCACCGCAGATCACGATGCGGCCCGCCTGCGCCATGAACGCCGAGAAACTGCCGACGCTGCCGCCGACGACGATGTCCGCACCCTTGAGCGAGATCCCGCAGCGCAGGGAGGCGTCGCCGTCGATGATGAGCAATCCTCCATGCGCGGATGCGCCCGCGGCAGTGGAGGCGAATCCCTTCACGTGCACACGACCCGACATCATGTTTTCGGCGGCGCCCGGACCCGCATTGCCGTGCACGGTGACCGACGCGTGTTTGTTCATCCCGGCCGCGTAGTAACCCACGTGCCCGTGGATCTGCACGTCGAGAGCCGCGTCGAGGCCGACGGCGATCGAGTGCGCCCCGTCGGGATTTCTCACATGAATCTGCGCCACCCCTTCCAAGGCCGCCCGTTTGTGCAGGAAGAGATTTAAGTGCCGCAGGCTGTCATGGGCGAGGTCGAATTCGCGCGCCATCGGCAGCGGCTTTAAATTCGCCATGAATAAATCTCCTCCGGCTTGGGCTCGAACAGCGCCGCGCGGGAGATATTCGGCAGATGCGCCAGCGAGCGGAATTCCGACGCGATCGCGACGTAGTCGTCCGTCTCAGCCACCACCGCCGGCTTGCAGGCGAAGGCGTCGCGCACGATGAGCAACTCCCGATCGGTACCCATCAAAAAAGTGAAAAATCCGTCCAGCTCGCCGAATCCGCGTTGCACCGCTGTTTTCAAATCATCGCCTTCGCGCAGCCGCCATTCGAAAAAGCGGCAGGCCGCTTCCGTATCGTTGTCCGTCTCAAATTCGATGCCGAGCGGCTCGAGCTTCTTGCGCACCAGATGCGGATTCGATAGCGAGCCGTTATGCACCAGGCAAAAGTCACGCCCGGCGGTGAATGGATGCGCATGCGCCGGAGTCACCGCGGATTCGGTCGCCATCCGCGTATGTCCCACCAAATGCGACCCTCGCAGCGACTTGAATCCGTAGCGCTCGGCGATGTCCGCCGGCGCGCCCACGTCCTTGTATAGATCGATCGACTGGCCGACCGAGAGCACCGCGACCGCGGGCGCATGGCGCGCGAGCCAGCGAACGAGGTCGTCCGGATCCGCCGCGCTGGTCAGCACCGCATGATTGCCATGCGCCGCGATCTCGTGCGCATGCGCGAAGGCGGCGGCGATCCGCGCCAGCAATTCGGTCCAATCGACCGCGTTCTCTCCGCTGTATAAGCTCAGCTTGTGGTGCCGGTCCGACACCGGTGTGGTGTACACGGCGAGTCCCGCCGAATCGGGACCCCGTTCGGTCATGCCCACCAGCATAGGCACCATGAGCGCGCCCAATTGATCGCGCAGCGCGGGATTCTTGACCAGCAGACCGACGATTCCACACATGCGGTAGTCCCCCCCAAAAAAAACTAACCAGAATCAACTCAGAAAAATTCCAGGTACCGGCGCGATTCCCACTCGGACACGTGGCGCGAATACTCGGTCCATTCCATGCGCTTCAAGCGAATGAACTCCCGCGCAAGTTCGACACCCAACCCATTGCTGATCACGGCATCCGCCTCGAGCGCGTCAATCGCCTCGTGGAGCGACTGCGGCAGCAACTTGATGCCCTTCTCCGCCAAGGCTGCCGGCGACAATTCATACAGGTTGATGTTCTGCGCCGGACCCGGATCGAGCTTCCGGTCCATGCCGTCGAGTCCGGCGGCGATCAACGCGGCCGACACGAGATAGGGATTGCACGATGAATCCGGCAGGCGGATTTCCAGTCGCCCATGCGGCACCCGTACGCACGCGGTACGGTTGTTGTCGCCGTAGGCGATGTACGCCGGAGCCCAGGTGGCGCCCGACAGCGCACGGCCGACGACCAGGCGCTTGTAGGAGTTGACCGTGGGCGCCGCGATCGCGCACAAGGCGCGCGCGTGCGCGAGCACCCCGCCCAAGAAATGATAGGCCATGGCGGACAGCCCCATGCCCGACTGATCGTTCTCGTCATGAAAAGCGTTTTTCTGAGTCGCGGAGCCCACTGAGACATGAAAATGCGCGCCGCTGCCCGCGCGGTTGGCGAACGGCTTCGGCATGAAGGTCGCGATCAAGCCGTGGTTATGCGCGATCTCGCTGGCCGCCATCTTGACGAAGGTGAAATTATCCGCCGACTTGAGCGCATCGGCGTACGTGAAATTGATTTCGAACTGGCCGTTGCCGTCTTCATGGTCGATTTGATACACATCGATGCCGACGGCGCGAAGTCCCGCGACCATTTCATCCAGCACCTCGCGCGTGCGGTAGAGGCCCTTGTAGTCATAGCAAGGCTTATCGAGGTCATCGCTCGAATCCGCGGGCGCAAGGCCGCCGTCCGCGCGGCGCGTCAACAGCATGAATTCCGGTTCGATGCCGGTGTACAGCGTGAGTCCGCGCTCGGTGAGACGCGAAATTTGTGCCTGCAGCGCCACCCGCGAGCAATAGGGATAGGGCTTCTTGTTGACCACGCCATTGCAAATGATGCGCGCATAGCCCGGCATCCACGGAATATCCTGCAGCGTCGACAGGTCGCCCACCGCCATGTAATCGGGACCTTCGGGGCCCATGCCGAAGCCCCACAGGGCGAACCCGGCGAAGCCCGCGCCGTCGGTCAGCACCATGTCGAGGTGTTCGACCGGCACGGCCTTGGCCTTGGCGGCGCCATGGATGTCGACGAACTGCGCCAACACGTAGCGGGTTCTGTGCTCTTCGAAAAATTTGGCTGCCTGCTGCTGATTCATTCCCACACTCCCGTAACACTGCCGCCGCAGTCGACGACCACCTTGCCCAACGATTTGCCGAGATAATGGCCGAAGCTCGGATCGCACCAGATCCGGTAGCGGCGCCCCTGCGCCGTGCTCTGCGGCACGACCAGCACGGCGACGCCGATCATGAGCGTCATGATCACGGGACGCGATTCCAAGGACAGTGCCGCGAAATTCACACTGCAAACCTGCGCCAGCGCTTCATGCACCGCATCCCCGGTGAGCGCGAACTCCCAATCCTCGCGCAATACCGGATACACACCCGGTTGGCAGCGCTCCAAGAGCGCTGCGAGCCGCTCGAGCGTCGTTGCCCCCGTATCGTCCTGCAGAAAAAATTCGTTCGCGCCGAGACGCGCAACCAGCATGGCATCGGTAGGCATGGGCCCCGCATGAGTCCAGCAATTGGGGGACATCGGCAATTCAATCCCCTGCGCGCCGAGCCACTCCGCCGCCCGCGGGCCTTTCAACCCCAACCGATCGTACCGCTCGCGCGACTCGAGTGTCAGGGCACTCATGCGACGGCACCCGCTTTTTGACGTAGATTCTTCGGGTCATAGAAGGGTCCGCCCGCGACCCGCGCCGCGACCAGTGCGCCATCCTCGATGCGAATCTGAATATGGCGGCCCACCTGCGCCAAGGCCGGGGCAAGCATGGCGAGTCCGATCGACTTATTCAATGCTCGCGAATGCGCCACGCTGGTCACGCGGCCGGCGATGGCACCCCGGTCGATGACCAGATGGCATTCCCGCGGCAATCGCGTCGCATCATGCAGTTCAATGCCCACCAGTTTTTGCCGCGGACCGCGCGCCTGCAAGATGCGCAGACTGCGCTGTCCGACGAAGAACGGCTTTTTCATGGCCACGGCCCACATGGCATTCGCCTCTTCCGGATCGGTGAGTCCGTCCGTGTCCTGGCCCACGATGAAATGGCCCTTCTCCAACCGCAGCACCCGTTGCGCCTCCACGCCGAAGAGGCGCAGGCCGCGGGGCGCACCGGCCGCGCGCAGCGCCTGCCAAACCGAAGCGGCCCCGCCGGCGGCGACGTGGATTTCGTAACCGAGTTCGCCTACGAAGCCGACGCGCAGCAGCCGCGCTGCAATTCCGGCCACCCGTCCCGAACGCACGCTCAGGTAGGGAAACGCGGCTTCGCCCAAGTTGATATCGGTCAGGTCCGCGAGAATCCCCCGGCTGGCGGGACCCGCAAAATTGAACGCCGCGCAGTGCCCCGTGACATTGACCAGCGCACAGTTGAGGCCCCACAGCGCGTTGAGCCGGAGCAGTTCGCGGTACACGGTCGCGGACCCACCGGTCGTAGTCGTAAAGTAGAATAGCTTCTCTTCCAATCGCGCGATGACGCCGTCATCGACGATGACCCCAGATTCATCCAGCATCAATCCATAACGGGTCATGCCGACTTTCAAATCCGAGTACTTGCCCGCATAGGCGCGATCCAGCAGTTCGCCCGCGTCCGGCCCGTGGACCTCGATCTTGCCGAGCGTTCCCACATCGATCAGTCCGACCGCACTGCGCACCGCGTGCACTTCGGCGTCGATGCTCTGCGCGCGGGTCTCCCCAGGAACCGCGTAGTATTCGGGCCTGCGCCAGTTGCCCGCCGGCATCCACACCGCGCCGAGCCGTGCCTGGTCCGCATCGACGGGCGTGCGCCGCTCCGGATTGAAGCTGCGGCCCGCGAGTAATTTCAAGGGGACCGGGTGATACAGGGGCCGCGCCGTGGTCAGACCCAGTTCGCCCACGCCGGCGCCGCGGAAGCGCGCGAGCACACGCAGGGCGTTCAGGTTCGAATGCTTGCCCTGCGACGGACCCATGCCCACCGTGCTGTAGCGCTTGAGCAGTTCGCTCGAATCGAATCCTTCACTCGCTGCATTCTCCAAATCCTTCACTTGCAGATCTTCGTCGAAGTCGACGAAGTTTTTGGCCAGAGGATGATCGACGATGGGGAAGCGATGCGACGGGCAGCGCGCCGCGCGCGCGACGGCGGCAGTACTCGCGCCGGCGTCGACGCTCGCGGTCCCGAATCCCGCGTGGGCCGCAGCGAGGGCACCGGCGCGCGCACCGTCGGCAAGCCGCGCATCCGTGTCGTACACTCCGTTCAGCCGTCCGGCCGCAAAAATTCCGGCCGGCAGCACATCGGGCACGAATTGCTCCAGTTCCTCGGAAAACACCGTGGTGCCGCCGGCTTGCAGCAAGAGCTGCATCGCCCCCGCAAAGCCGACGCTCATCAAGATCGCATCGCAGTCGATCCGCTGCGCCCTGCGTCCGTCGACCGCGGCGGCGACCCGCCCGGCCGTGTCAACCGGCACAACGTCGAGCCCAGCGACGCTTCCGTCCGCGCCGCGCACCGCCGCATAGGGCGCATGCGCGTTGAGTACCTGGGTCCCTAACCGCAGACACTCCGCCGCGGCTGCGTCGGTCTCGGGGGCGCTTCGCCATTCGACGATGGCGGCGATCGTCACGCCGCGCGCATGCAACTCGAGGCAGACCCGATACGCCTCGAGATTCGCCGCGATCATGACCACGCGGCGGCCGGGAGCCACGCCGTAGCGCGCGACCAGCCGCGACGCCGCCGAGGCCAACAGCACGCCGGGAAGATCATTGTTGCGAAACACCGCCGGCTGCTCGATCACGCCCGTGGCGAACACCACCGCTTTGGCGCGCATTTTCGTCAGGTGTTCGGGCGACGCCAACGCCACCCAATGATCAGCGTAGTAGCCGGCCGCGACCGTCGCCGTCAGCACCGTCACGGACGGCGACTCGCGCAACGCGCCGACGAGCCCAGCCGCAGCGCCGTGCTCAACCAAGCGCAGCGACTCATCGACCAATGCGACGTTCGCGCCGGCCGCCGCCGCCGCGAGCGCAGCCGACACTCCGGAAGGCCCCGCCCCGATCACCAGCACATCACAGAATCCGTATCGTTTGGGAGTCGTTTGACGTGGCGCGCTGAGCGACACGTGACCCAAGCCGGTGAGCGCGCGGAACATCCGCTCCCAGCGCGGGAACAGCCGCTTCGAATGAAACGCCTTGTAATAGAAGCCCACCGGCAGTACCCGCGCCAACCCATCGAACGCACGCGCCTTGTCCCGCGCCAACCCGCCGAAGGTGTTCTGTGCCGAGACGCTCATCCCATCGCGCAGCAAGGTGATGTCGCCGCGAACATTCGGCGCGCCGTCGACCTGGAACAATGTATTGCTGTCGTGATTGGCGAAGGACAGGATGCCGCGTGGCCGATGATACTTGAAGCTGCGCGCCATCGTGGCGACGCCGGCCGCGGCCAGCGCCGAAGTAATCGTGTCGCCCTCGTAGCCTTGAAAGTCCCGGCCCTCGAAGGTGAACCGCAACGTGGCCGCACGATCGAGCCATTCCTCGGAGTGCACCGGGAGTCGGTACATCATGTCGCGGCCGCCCCGGACGGCAACGGCGTCGGCAATCCGCGCCGCACCGCCTCGGCCGGAAACGTCTCGATGACTTCATCGCGCAAAGTATCTCGCAGCACGATGAACCAGAACCCGGACGCGATGTGGCACCACCACTCGTACTTCAGTCCCGGCGAGCCGCTGCGATTGAACACGTAGCGGCTCCACTCCTCATCCGTGCACGTGTCCGGGTCCGGCGCGTAACGAATTTCCCCGCCGTACGCGAATTCCGACACCGGACGCGGACCGTTCAAAGGACACTCGAGAATCTTCATCAATGACCCACCGAGGCCGCACCCTTCTCACCCGTCAGCCTATAGCGCGCGAACCGATCGAATCCGAATCCTTCGATCAAGGGATGATTGCGCCCCGTCGCGACCGTGTGACTCATGGTCTTGCCGCACACCGGCGTTGCCTTGAAGCCCCAGGTCCCCCATCCGGCATCCAAATAGAACCCCTCCACCGGCGTCACACCCATGATGGGAGCAAAGTCCGGCGTCATGTCTGCGAGCCCCGCCCATTGCCGGTTCACTTTCACCTCGCTCAGGAACGGGAACATATCCAGCATGTGAGACGCCAAGCCTTCGACGAAATCCAAGGTGGACCGCGTGCTTTCGACGAAATCCAAGGTGGACCGCGTGCTGTGCAGTTCGTACGGATCCAATGAGGCGCCCATCACGAGTTCGCCGCGCGCGGTCTGCGACACGTACACGTGCAGCGACCCTGAGACGATGATGGGATCGAGCCAGGGCTTCACCGGCTCGGACACCATCGCCTGCAACGGATGCACGTAGATCGGCGTATGCAAATCCAGCATGTCGAGAATGCGCGGCGTGAAGCCCGCCACGGCGCACAGCACCTTCGAAGTCGCAATGAACCCGCGGTTCGTCTCAACGCCGGTCAGGCGTCCGCCAAGCAACCGAATCCCCGTGACCTCGGTTTGTTGATGAATCTCCACGCCGCGCCGATCCGCGCCCCGTCCATAGCCCCATGCCACGGCATCATGGCGCGCAATCGCGCCCGGTTCATGGAATAAAGCGCCCAAGATCGGCGCATGTCCGCCGCAGGTCATGTCGATCGACGGAATGCCGCGCTTCACGGAGGCCGCATCGACGGCCTCGGAGCGCACCCCGAAATGCTTGTTCACCTCCGCCCGCCAACGCATGGTGCGCATCGCCGCGTCCGTGTGCGCGAGCGTGTAGTGACCGCGGGTCGAGTAAAACAAATTCAAATCGAAATCCTCGGCGAGGTCCTGCCAAAGGCGCACGCTCTCGTCGTAGAATTTCACGCCCTCCGGCGTCAGATAATTCGAGCGGATGATGGTGGTATTGCGCCCGGTGTTGCCGCCGCCGAGATAGCCCTTTTCGAGCACCGCCACGTTGCGGATGCCATGGTCGCGGGCGAGGTAATAGGCGGCCGCCAAGCCGTGGCCGCCGGCCCCGATGATCACCACGTCGTAACCCGCTTTCAGCGAGTCGTAACGAGTGAACATGCGGGGTTCGGGATGCTTGCGCGATAGTGCGAAACGAAGTAATCGATAAGGCATGCGAACGTCGGCTTCACATGACGGTTAACGGCGGGGTTGCCGCCGATAGAATAAACGATTGTTTAACTGTGGAGCAAATCTTTTGCGTATCGCGCAATAGGCTCGGCGCTCAGCATCCCACCAACAGGATGTAGCCATCGGCGCTCGCCGCGCCCGGCAGCGTGAACGGACCTGCCGGCAACGGCACCCTGTACACGTTGAAGGTCGCATCGCCGACCAGGCTATTCCCGGTGTTGCTCCAGCCGGCGAGCCACGCGGGCACTGGATTGGCGGAGTTCCAGCCCACGCACACGTTCTGGTTCACCGTGCTGGTGAACGATACGTACGCTGGATCGCCGATTGCCGCATCGTTTCTCGCCAGGCGGATGACCCGCGCGTTCAGGTAGGACGACGGAACGGAGGTGAGCCGCGCGGGACTGTCGATGAATTCCAGGTTGCCGGGATTCGCCAGCGACAACACATCCACCACCGCCGGTGTGCCGGTGCTGATCTTGAGATGGGTGATGGTCGAGCCGGCGGCGAGGCTCAGCGTGCCCTTGATGAGATTGAGCGAGTCGTAGGCATCTACCCCGCTGTATTCCACCCACAGACTCAGGCCATCGGGACTGAACCACTTTTGCATCATGGCCCAGCCGACCGCGATCGAATCGGCGAGGCAATTGCTGCCGCAATTCGTATTGTCGAACTGCTCCTCGTAATCGAACGTGGTCCAGGGTCCCCAGGGACTTGGGCCATCGAACAACGAGACCTGCCTCTCGCAGGCACTGCCGCCGCAGCCGGTGCCATGATCGTTGTAGGCGATGTATCGTCCGATCGCGGCATTGAAGGAGACGCTGAGCGACTCCGAGTCGTTCGGATCGGCCCACACTGCGGCGGCTTGCGCACTCGATGCTGCCCACAGTGGATTGCCCATGGCGTCGGCGCCTGCGTAGTACGACCAGTTGCTCGAAGTCTCGATGGCATTGCTCGGGAAGGACGCAACGCGCGCGAGATACTGCAGACCGGGATTATTGGTCTTGTTGCCGTAGATATAGATATACGGCACAAAGCTGCTGTCGGGCATCAGCGCGCCGAATTGACCCGCGCCGTACTGAAGCACCGTGACCGGCGCAAAGCCGTTGGCATCGGGCCAGAGCCCACCGACGTTGTCAGTCCAGGCCGCGCCGTTGTCGAGTGAGCGCGCGAGCCAGGCCTGCGAGGTACAGAGGTCGTAGGTCGAGTGGAACATGTAGATCACGGCGTTCGGCAGCGCGGCCACGCCGTGAGGCTTGCCGCCCACGGTCGGTTTCTGACCGCACCCGGTGCGGGGTGAGGGTGAGCCCAAATACACATCGGCTCCGGTCAAGGGACCCAAATTCGGTGAGCCCGTCAACTGGCTGACACCGATCTGCTTCTTCGCGGGTGCCGAGAATCCGGTGCCGTCGCCCCACACCCCATAGATGAGGCCATCGCTCGCCCATGCGGAATCCCAGATGTCGCTGCCCGCGGCGTAGCGCTGCTTCGAGGTTTGATCCCAGGAGATGCCGGCGAGGATTACGCTCGGGGGATAGGGGCCGGCTGCCGGCGGCGGAGGTGGCGGGGGACTTAGGCTTGAACCGCTCGATACCACCAGGAGGACGGCCGAGCCGGACGTCACGGCTGTGCCCGCGGCCGGAGATTCGCTGATGACCGTGCCGGCGGCCACCGTGCTGCTGGTTTGCGAAGTCACGGTACCCACGATGAGGCCTGCGCTCGTGATGGCGCCGGACGCCGACGCTTGAGTCTGTCCGACCACGTTGGGAACGGTGACGGGCAACGGCCCAACGGGCGGTCCGCTCGATACCACCAGACTGACTGCGGCGCCGGGAAGGACGCTCGTGCCCGCGGCCGGGGACTCGCTGATCACGGTGCCTGCGCCGATGGTCGTGCTGCTCTGCTGCACGATGCTGCCCACGGCGAGACCCAGGGCCGTGATCGCAGTGCTCGCGGCAGACTGCGCCTGACCCACGACATTGGGCACCGAGACCCGGGACGGGCCGCTCGATACCACGAGATTCACGGACGAACCGGAAGCCACGCTCGCGCCGGCAAGGGGAGACTCGCTGATGACATAGCCCGCTGCAACCGTCACGCTGCTCTGTTGCGTCGTCGTGCCGAGCGCGAGTCCCGCCGCGGTGAGCGCGGTGCCCGCCCCGGCCTGCGCCTGACCGACGACGTTGGGCACCATGACCGGCGCGGCGGCCGCCGCGCGCAACGCCACCAGTTGCATCAGGTACCAGCCCGACTTGGTCTGCGGCGCGGTCGCAGTGTACTTGCCCGTCGCTCCCACCGTGGCATCCTCGACGATCTGCGCGTATTGGTCCTTCATGCGCAGCGTGTAGCCCGCGCCCGCTGCCGTCGTCGACTGCTGGGAGAAATTGCTCGCTACCAGTATGTCGGTCGCGTTGGTGGTGGCGACGGCGCCGCTGCTCGTCAGTGTCGCTTGGCCGCCCTGTCCGCCCGCGACATCGAGCGGCCGGGTGGGATCGACGCCGCTGTATTCCACGATCCGCAGGTCCGGATTGCCGACGCGAGAATCAAATGTCGCCGTCACCGAATTGCCGCCCGCGGGCGCGCCCACGATGTCGCGCGCATAGAAGACGACCTGCGTCGCCGTCGTGCCGTAGGAAACGATCTGCGCGCGCGTGTACGCATTGCCCGCTGAGTCGGCCACCGAGATCAGGCTGGACGCGCTGCCCTCCCAGCCGATGAAGATCACATTCAAATTGCCGGCGGTCTGCACAGCGCTGAACACCGCAATCGATGCACTGCGGGCGCCGGAACCCGATTGGGAGGAACTCTGCACGTAGGCGGGCGCAGCCGCGGCAGACTCTGCTGCAGCGAATGACAGGGCTACCAGGACTACGATGCCGAAGCGACGACGAAAGCTCGAGGAGTGGCTGGTGAACATGATGGGCCCGTCGATGATGGTGATGGCTGATCCGGGAAGTGGATGCGCCTGCAGCGTCCGATGCGCAGGCGCCTCGGAAGCCGACGCTGTGAGCGCCAGCAAGGTACGCCCCGCGCGGCAACTTAACAATATATATATCTGATTTTGTTGAAATTAACCGTCTCCCAATGGAGACATATGGTCAACAAATGAATGGCGGCGAATCGGAAAATTCACGCTGCGGGCGGCGATCACGCGGTCCGGGCGCCGAATGAGCGTATTGGCGGCAAACCGCGGACCCTCGTCCGAGCCAACTCCAGACGAAAGACCTTAAGGTCG
>Ga0209611_10010504_pt1 | contig 13619 bp, 8 predicted proteins | sample S1TSphgellanicum_3_FD_187693 | JGI IMG/M metagenome (GOLD analysis project Ga0209611, IMG submission 187693) | Host-associated microbial communities from peat moss isolated from Minnesota, USA - S1T2_Fc - Sphagnum magellanicum MG (SPAdes) (version 2) | ecosystem: Host-associated > Plants > Peat... | reverse complement strand
CACCTTGATCATAATTTTGAATTTTGAAAAAAAAAAAAAAAAGTACATCAAAATCAAAACAAGAATTGCAAGCTTTTTTTTTTTTGCCAAAAATGCAATATATATTTGTCAAAATAATTTTCCAATTTCAGAAATTTCTTTTACTTTGGATTTCGTTTTGGGTATGAAATATGAAAACTAGTTTAGGATTGTGAAGAATTGGGCCCAAAACAACATTTTTAAAATTTGTTTTTGGAAAGCTTCTAGATTGGCTCCAATTAGTCGGGAGAATGTATTATATGACTATTGTAGCCATTTTGAAGATGAAAAAAAATAGTTAATAAGATTTCATGTGGTAATGTAGGAACAAGCTTTTAGCAACTTAAAAGCATGCAAATTGTGTGGTTTAGCAATCAATGTATTATGGAAGGTGCAAAATTGAGTTGCAAATGTGCATACTACACACCAAAAAAAAAAGTAAAAAAGGTCTTGAAGCATTCAAATTACACAATCCTACCCAAAAAAAGTTTAGATACTTATCATTGAACAAACTACTGAAAAACCAAATCTAGAAAATTAATATACAACATGCACTTGGGTGAAAACCTATAACTAGAGCCAAAAAGACTACTTTGGAAAAAGACTACAAGTCCTTTTTCCCAAAAACAAATTTTACATGCAAATGAAATTTTGAATGAAATTTTTTGTAGCTTGTTATAAAAAATATTCAAATGTCCCCCAATGCATCACATTTTTTTTTGTTAGTCATTATTGAATAAATATGAATTTTTAAAAGTGTGTTAATTCCTTATAGATTCAATGTTTCATCTTGAAAAATGATCAAAATTTTAAATCATCACCAAAAATTAAATTTTCATATTCTTTAGTTTCATTATACTCTAAGCTATAACTTTTCTTCATACATCATGTACATTATAACCCATTTATATGTGATAAAGTACTCTTGAAACTTTGAAATTTTAAAGCAATTTTGAAACACTCTTTGAATTTTTTAAGTTTTAAAATTCCACATTTTTAAAAGTATGAGTGTTTTTTGAGTGTGACTAATATGTTTTTATCATTTATAAGTTTTTCAATGAATTTTTTATTATTATATGAGTCCTTTTGATAGTCCTTTGCAAAATTGACTCCATTTAATGCAATAGGTGTACATTTTCAAACATTTTAAATTAAAACCAAAACTTAAAATTGGATCAAATGAATTTTTACTCTAAGTTTTTCAACATTCATATGAAGGGAAAAGGATTAACTTGCCATGATTACTATGGTTTTAAATGGTAATAAAAAAATAAATGCTTAGTTTTGATTGACATTTGATGCCCTTTTTGGCTCCTAGTTACATGTTTTAACCCACTCTACAAAACGCAAGCATGTTAGGGGATTTGAACCCTTACTTCAAAACATATTTTGCTCATGTGGAATAGTAGTTTGCATATGTTGAAAATTCAAGCTCAACTAGTTAGGTTTCATTAATTACTGGAGTAGGAAAGTAATTAGGTTACTTTCACAAGGTTGAATTACTTTCGTTACTTATTTTAGTTTGGTTATTTATGGTTTGGTCTTTTAGTTAAATACCTTGGTGTTGATGGTTTGACTCTCTTTTCTACATTACACAAGTTTGTGTATTTCATGTGACAAGAACCTTGGAGAGTTCTTAATCTTGTGTTTTGTGTTGTGAGCATTATGTTGTAGTTTCCTTTCAATAAAGATTTATGTTTGCACTTGAATAGATCTCCTATTTGTTAACAGCGTACACTAACAACCCACCCCAAGTTCCAATCCCCCAACCACATCAAACAAATACTCCAACTTCAAACAAAGCATCATAAAATTATAAAATGGCTTGTAATGTGCATAGAATGACAATTTACAAACTTATGTAATTAGTGTGCTTCAATTCTAAGAAAAAAGGTCAAGTCATAGAATATTATAATTGCAATCATCCATCACAAAAAACTACTCCATTAAAATGAGTTATAACCAAAAAAAAAAAACTACTTCAAAAAATAGGTCATTTTGCCTTTAACAATTGACACAATATCACACATTTGTGTCCTTCCATTAAGTGATGACCTTTTCAAAATGGAAGTTTTCGATTGTGTATAATCATTGTGCACAAAATCGAATGCATAAATCCAAATGAAACATTATGTGATTCCTCAATTGATCTTAATCAATGCCACTATTGGAAACTAACATTCATCTTCCACAAACTCAATGACCTGAACACATGTTATCTCAAAAATCTTTGTGAATTTTGAGAGCTTGTTTTTTTAAATTCAAAAAGAATTAAATTTGGCCCATAGTTGAATGATAAGGTTTGTAGGAAAATCCTTTTTCATGATTATTTTGTTGTTTACAACCATTGACATCTTTATAAAAAAAATTGCAAATCCAAAGCATGGCCATCAAACAAAGCTTTCAACCAAACCCCATCCCTTTCCCACATGTTGTGAAGCCCACAATAGGTAGCTCTTTGATGACATTCAAATGTTGGTGGAAAACATCTTTAGCATTAGTGGTTGATCAAGGTAGAGCACACCTAATGCCAGCATTAGTTCATGGTTTGAAATTTTGTTTTGCAATTCATGGACATGAAAATTGGTAGAATTTTTATAACTTTGTTTCACATGAGCTAACAACAAAGGGAAGATTGGTTTTAACACGCATTTGACATTGCCTATTGCAAGACAATGTTAATTCACAGAATACTTAACAAGTTAAAAAAACTCAATAATAAGGAAATTTACATTCATTTTGTTAGATTTGCACACTAACTCATTGGTAGACTTTTGCTACTAAATGTTTCAAAAGCATTCATGTATGAATCTAATTTATTTTAAAGATAATTGTAAAAATTATAAAACTTTAGTTAACAAATCTTCATTATGTGTCAATAAAATCACATTAAGATGTCCCAAGATTGGGGAAACTTGGTCAAGGCATGGACACAATCCAAAAATGATAAAATTACAAGTAAACCCAAAATTAGCTCCAAATCACAAAGGAGGTTTAAGTTGTCACCAACAATGATGTTTTGAGGTGCATCAACATGCATCTTTGCAATCCAAGGTCAATATTGTTCCATGATGCATTTCACAAAAAATAACTCATACTAATCAAGTTTGTTGTCACATTTTTAAACAACTTGTATTTCTTTTTTTGAGCACATCACATAACTTTGAAATTCAAGAAATTCCTTAAGTGAATGAGAAAAAAAGCCATAGAAAGCCTAAAGGAAGGCTTCCAAGCAAGCCACCAAACTCAACTTTAATAAAACCCATACAACCAAGTTTGTTTGATGAGCAAAACAATGCACTCCCATAAAAAATGGAGCCACATTCTTAGATTCTCCTTCACATGTGTGGTCACACCAAATTTTGCACCTTCAAAAAACACTACTAACATCACATCCCATTGATATGAACTTTGTTCCCAATTACTTAACACTCAAACCCCCAAATGTGACCATTGCATTGACCATTTTAATAATTTTTTACACACCAAAATTTTTCACACATACCAAAAACGAAATTTGTTTCCAACATTAAACAATATACAAGTGAATGGATATCCAAGAAGTTTTGTCAATTGTAATGACCAATTTTCTAATGGAACTAAAGTAGCGAACATCCCTAGAAGAAAATTTTAATTAAACTAGCAACATTATTTCAAAAACTTCTCACAATTATAGCCAATAGGCATAAGTGTGGCAATACCTTCCCCCAAAAAATTGTTTTATCTTGCTTAAAGGTGATTTTTTTTTCAAAAAAAAGGAATTTGCAACAAAATATTCTAGTTTCCAAAAATTGTGTCACCTTTTAATGACTTTTCGTTGCAAAAAATGAATAGTAATGACTTCATATGCATTAACAAATAATAATTTTGCAAAATAGTAGCATTCCAAATGGAATCCAAAAACAATTCATTTCATGGATTTTGTTTAAAAGTGTGTTTGATTTTAAGCATATTAAAAAAATCTTTTAAACCTTTGAAATTAGTTTTTATTCAATCCCTAAACATCAAATGGTAAACAAAAATAAACTAAACAATTCTTTTTCTTGTCTTACAAAATTTTAACAACCAAATCCAAAATAGAAAGACACATAAAGGTTGTGTAATTTGTTCATTACATGAATGTTGGCTTTTAAGGTTGAAATAGAAAAAACCTACTTCGATTCAACATTAATAGCCTTGGTGTTGCGCCTATTTGTATGCTTCAATAGTTTATCAAATTTAAAAACATGAAAATTTTCATTGTCTTTTACTTTGGGGCAAATTATACAATGTTCTTGGTGCACATCACTTCCAAGTCATTTATTACAAATTCAGCCTAAGGTAAACATGTGGCCCATTTATTTTAGAAACATTTCAATCCTTCATGATTACATTTCCTATTCGAGCAAAATCATAGTCAAAGGAGCCACCCAAGTGAGTGAACACTCCTTAAAACTGTATTTTTATATGTTTGAAAGATCGTAAGGGAATCATAATAGTTCAGATTGTCATAAATTTTTTTGGAATATTTTTCATTAATTGCAAAGTTTACATGCTCAAATCTTGACACAAATCAAAAATGTTTTTTGCATGTTCAAAGCACTCAAACCTTGAAAGTAAACAATCCTTGTTTTTTTCAAACATCCTTTTTTTCTACCAAATGTGCACCATTCCTTTTGAAAATTGGAGAGGATTTTAACATTGATGATTAAAAAGCCAAAAAGACTTGAACTTATGAAAATTTTTTTTATAACCCATTTGAGCACATTTGGTTCAAGAATGTTTTTGACCCTGAAAATTATGGATTTTGAAAATGTGGTTTTAACAAAAGTTGTTCATACATATGTGATAGAGGGCATGAATGAATAATATACATGATATAAAATCAATTTGTAGTCAAAATGTATTTATATCTAAAATGCAATGTTAAATGGTGGTATATACAAAAAATTTAATCCTATATTTTGATTTAAATTTGGACTAAAACATGTCATAAAACTAACACTAATAAAAAAATTTCATTTAGATCTATTCATATCTAGTTTCAAAACTTAAAATCCAATAATGAAAGTATGATAAAAACATCAAAATAACAAATCTAACTATGGAAATGAAGTTTTTCTAGAAAACAAAGTGTTTTTGTTTCATACTTCATCAAAATTCAATGTTCTATAATGAATCTCCCTTCATTCTCTTCCTTCTTCCAAGATATAACCATCTAAAAAAAACAATCCTATGATCTATTCAAATTCAAATGGTGACAAAAACTATGTAATCTAGCTAATAATTCCTAAAACAGTAATTAGGTAAGTAGAAATATATTGACTAACTATTACCACGAGTAATTACTCCCTTAACAAATGGGGTATCTGAAATGAAAAGTTTTAAGTTATAAACCGATGCAAGAATGACATATGTCATGTGTAATCCTTGGATAAAGACTTTTACCTTGGCGCCGCTGGCTCCTCTTACCGTGATTTCACCCCTTCATTAATTATTAAAGTTAAAACTACAAACTTTTATATTGGATTGATAACAATAGTTTGTGAAACATGACATTTAGAATTGATGACAACTTTGACGTCAACAACAAGGTAGATGAGCCTAAACTTGAAGATTTTCAAAACAACCAACAAGGCATCATATTATGCATTATGCCCAAACCCAAAAACAAAAAACCCAATGGCAAGAACTTACACATGCACAATGCACAATGCACAATGCACAATAATCAACACAAGTTTGAAAACTTGCAAAAACATAAGACAAGAACACAAGCAACAAAATATAGTGTGCACACCTTTAAATGAAAGAAAGATAGACTTTTAGATTATAAGTTTCAAATCCTGATCATTGATTTGCACATTGCCATACAGCAATTTCGAGTCAAAGACCATTGCTTCTAACACAAGCTTTTGGAATCAATGCAGCCCTTAAATTTGTCAACAAGGATCCATTCACCAAAGTAATAGCCTCTACCATCAAAACATCATAGTACCACCCAAATTCAAAATTCAACTTCAAACACAACTTCAAATTACATGACATAGGTTACAAGCACCTTAAAAAAATTTGATTACATATTGCAAATTGAATTGTGATGCTACAAGTACATAGCAATTTCCATAAAAACCTAGCTACAAAGTTTTTAAGCCCTTATGCAAAACAACTACAAAATAAAACAAAATTGTCACAAAAATATTAACTTATTATGGGTAAGAGCAAAGGAGGCAAAAAGCTCTTGGGTGATGTTCAAGTTAGAGTGGAAATGGTGATGGTGACATGAAGGGTGACAATATAATATTGTTGTTTGAAACCTTAAGTTTTGGTGAATATTTTAAATAATTTTCTTAACAAACTTATATATGTTGTAGGGTTAAATCCTAAGTTTTTTGTGATTTTAAGCCACCAAAAAGAACATTGGTTTACAATTGGAAGATTTTTGTAACTTTTTAACAATTAAAATATTTTTAAAAAACATTTTTTAAAAACCTAAAGCCAAACAATCATAGTAACAAACAAGTCCAGTGTTCACCATTATTCTAAGATCAAACCAACTTCAAAATCATAGTATCACACATAATCACATTTTTTTCATTTGTGCATTTTATGCCTACCATGAACAAAACAAAAAGTGAATGTTACTTGATGACATGCAATTCAATACTTGTTGCTTCACACATTTTAAAAGTTTTTTGTACAATGTCGACCAATTATGGAAAAGATGCCTAATTATCAACCAGGATATTGATAACTTAATAGTTAATTATTGATTTTTTGAGTATTGAAAAATAAGTTACCTTGTACACATCATTCCAAAAATCAATAAAACCTTTTAGGAATGGATCATATTCAATTTTCATTTGTTATCAACTTGCCCAATTAATTAGAATTTCATGTGTGTAAATTATCAATCTCAAAATCCTAAACATGTTTATGATAGAAAACATAATAGCAAAAAATAAGAAATAAATTCATAATGAACTTTACCTAGCTAGTATAATTTGCAATTCAAGGTGGGTATTTCAAAATTGACCCTTATACATAACCAATGATAATTACACAAAAATAAGCAAATTGATTGATAACTAGACTTATTACTTTGATAATGAAATTGATATTGATGCCTTTTATGATCCAATTTTTTAAGGAAATAATAACCTACCCAATTGATTATGAAATAAAAAAATAACTGACCTAATTAGTTAAATTTTTAACATTATTTTTAAAAAATCTTGATTTTTTTATAATCTTAGTTTGAATATTTGGTAATTTTTCACTCATCCTTTTTGAACTCTTGATTTATTATTAATGACGCACTCCCAACTCCTTGAAGGATTCAAATGTGAGTCCAAGTAGAAAATAGCAGAAAAAAGAGGAGTTGGGGCACGCTCCCTAGCTCACAACACTTTGAAGGGTAGAGGGGCGTGTTGGAACTCCGGGATGGGACTAAGAAAAGTTGACAAGCTTTACTCACTCACATGGGCCTACACACAAACCCACACAAAGTGATTAGTGCATAGTTGGAGCACCTTTGGTGCTAGGACGAGCCACGAACAACACAAACACACAAGACTCACCACGGCCCGGACTTGGGGGAAGCCACTACCTTGCTTCTTATAGTATACTTTGTGGCTGGCCACGGAGCCTACATCCAAATGGTTTTTCTTTCCCGGGACTCTCGAATGATAGTCCTGAAATCGCGCCAAATGGGACTCCCGCGACTTTGGAACCCCATAACTTTGCGAACAGACCTTGGATCGCAATGTAGTCTAAAGCAAAGTTGTAACTCTCATTGAGAGCTTTCCAACAATATGTTGCACACCCCCTGAAACTAAGTAAATCGGGTCGATTCCTAACTTTTTGTGGTCAGGAATCAAATTGGCAATTTGACTCCCGGCCCTTCTTTCGACCATAACTTATGTTTTAAATGTCCAAATGAGCAATGCGAGCCCATTTTAGACATCTACGTTCCAAGAGCTTTCCAATGATATAAAAAACATCACAAGCCATTGAGTTTTGACCCTTGCAATTGCTCTTTGAAGTTTTGGGAGTCCATCGAGACTCCATCTCCCAAAATGGGAGTTGCCTTGGGAGTGTGGGAGTTCACTCCCTCAAACTCCCTCACTCTTCTTACACTCCCGGGAGTGTGTGATGTGACTCCCAGGCTTCATGCCTTGGCTCCCGGCTTCCTCTTGCCTTGACTCCCGAACTTCCTCTTGGCCCACAACCTTGTAACCTTTTTTGCTTTGGTCGCAAGCCCAAAATTAGGGTTACGACAATTAAGTTATGATAAAAAAAAAAAGACATTAACTCTCTTCACCTTCTGGGAGTTTTTCAAAACTTTTCAACTAAGGATTTTATGGAAGGTTCATTCATATTAGATTTTCCAACAAATTTTTATTATATTAATCAAACCATTTTTATTTTATTTTTTGTGGCTCATCATAAAAGTTAAAAATAGGAAAGTTTATAACATAGTATTGGTGACCTTAATTACATCATGTAAAACTAACCAACCTTGATGCACACCTTTGACAACTTTGGTGTTTCTTTGATTCTCAAATTATAAAGAACTAAAATTGCCAAAAAAAAATTTTAATAATTGCATGACACTAAAACATATACATTCACAACTAAAGAATTCCCAAGAGACATGGTATTAAGGTGTAGTCATGGTAACACGTACCACAACAAGTGTAACCAATGTTTGATGTTCTATGTTATTGAAAATGTAATTTAATTTCATGTTGAAATTGTAGGATTTACTTATTTGATAACATTCACAATATATCATGGGAACTTGTGAATAAATTTGAAATTAATTAAATGAATTAAAAAAAAACCTTAATAAAACACTATAAATAATGTTTTTAAGTAGTAGAAAGACATGTTTAATAACTTTAGTTTTTTCTAAATGACAAATTTTGACAAATTTTTAATGCAAGGCTTATCCAAATACTGTAAAGAAAATTATCATGATCTTTAAAGATTTTTTTTTAATTTCTTTTTGGAATATTCCAAGAATAAAACAGTCCCAAAGGGACGGGTGTGGCTCATGTTATTGTGTTTGCACCCATTAATGTTCTATGTTTGAATTATGTTTTCTTTTTTTGTAGACAAAATTTCATTTGTTATTTTTTGGGTCATGAAATTAGTCAACATGATTACTCATACACTACTTTGAATAAAATGAGGGATTTATTGGTTAGTCATTATGTTAGAGATGATGCATAATCTCTCAATGTAATTTTTTGCATCAAAATGCAAGTCCAAAAACTTTACCTTCACTATAATAAATCTTGTCCTTTGAATTGAACACAAAAGTAACTATTGTTATTTTCAACTACAATGATAACTATTTAATCATAACTATCACTAAGAAACATCAACATGCCACATGGCATCAAGATTTTACAACTATAATCAATATGATAACTTGTTGGTTTTTTTAGTAAATTATCATATTATTTTTCAATTTTTGTTCATTAGTTAGTTACAAAAACCATCCACCTTTGCGACTAATAACAACTCAATCTCCCATGATGATGACATGACATGCCATTTAGCAACAAGGTGTTACAAATTTTCATAGTAATCCATGATTTTTTATGACATTATAAGTTTTTTGTGTGTTTTGAATTTATGGCATCAATATTTGTCATGGCATGCCATAATGTTTTATGTGTGATGAAGTTTTTAAGTCATGAATTCATAAGCATGTGTATGTGTATTAAACAATTTATTATTAACTTTTTATTATGACTACAATATTAATAGTCGTTTTGAAAAAGGTGACACATAAACTCCTTGACTTTTTAACTACTTAATACATTAAGGTCAAAATATGGTTGGGGTACCCAAAAGGATCGTCTCATTTTATATTCATTAGACCCCCTCACTTAAACATGTTGAAACTTAATACCACATTCATATTGAAAGTTTGATTTTATTCATAAATAGATACATTATAAAGTACTATTATATGCATAGAATATCAAATTTAAACAAGTTTAAAGATTCCTACCAAGTCCTTGAAAAAAATCCAAAATTTTGTTTCATGAGAAAAAAATTCAAAGACTCATAAAAAATGTCTAAACAATTTTTTTGGTCCAAGATTTTAACCACAAACACCTTATGTGGTAATGTGTATAAAATGTATGAATGTGAAAAGAACTAAATCTCCTATTACAATGTAAAAAGTTTCAAAAAGTCAAAATTTTGGGAATTTTGGGCCATTGACAAAACATGGCCCACATTGGATAAATTTTATTATTTTCATTTTCATAAGTGAAAAAAATAGATACTTTAAAGACCTATATAAAATTTGGAACAAAATTATTTCATTTGACATGATAAAAAAAAAAGATTTCAATGTAAAACAAGTCATCTGAAAAATGAAGAAAAAGGTGAATTTAGGATTCCTAGGAGTGAGTCCTTATGACTTAAAATGGGTACCCAATTATGTTTAAATCAACAAGCTTAGGTTAACATACCTATTAAGTTAACCTATGTATGTAGGCCAGAGTTGTCAAAACCAACGTGACACGGTCATTTTGCATTGAACGTCATGTTGGCGTCCGTGTTAACGCATCCATCACATCCATCAAAACAAACACAAGAAAATTATGGTCATATTCAGGCTACCTTCATTACGATTGGTGACCAAAAACAGGTTTTGGTCATAGAATTTTCAATCACCGTAAGTTCGACAACCGAAAATTTTCCATTGCCATCTTTTCGATGTGTCATTGTGGCCTTACCATTTTCATGACAAAATATCACTAATCCCAAGTTTTAACACAAGCCAAAATATCATATTTCAAAAATCCTTGCACAAAAATAGACCTACTACATGGGGGCCAAAATTTGTTAAGCTATTATACTTTATAATGAATTTAAAAACAATATCCTCACCTTGGTAGGCAATGCCAAAAAAATGAAAACCAAAACTAAAGTATACAAAATGAACGCCTCATAAAGTTTGCATTAATAAATGTTGTTTTAAATGAATTTTTATTGATTATTTTTCATTATTAATGTTTATCAATTATGAAATCATTTATTGGAGCAAATTATCAATGATGAATCCAATCATCCATCATTCAAAAATTTAAGTAATAAATGGGTAGTACTTATGTAAAATTATATTTGATCATTATATCTTATGTTTACAAGAAACCCATCGTCATTATAGAACATAGATCCAAACACAAATTTCAAATGTGTAAATAGGGTGGATTCACAAATCTCAAATTTAATTATACATGATAACATGATTTGCTTACAAAATTGGGTTTTATAAAATTTACAAGTCCAAAACATGTCATTTTTGAAAGATCATGCAAATTACATCATATTCCATATATAACAATTATAAAATGTCTATGGTTGCCTTCGATAACACTCTTCAAGTGTAGTCCAATTGTATGGAGGCCCCAATAATGTGCACATGATGTGTTGAATAGTTTTTTGTGCCTCTGGACTTGGGTATTACATGTTATGGATCAATTTCCCAAATGACATTTTGGTTGAATTGTCCACAAAATATTTTACATCCCAATCATCACCCCATATGACATTTGCCAACTTACCCACCAAATATTCTTTAGACTTCAAAGTTGTGGTGTATTGTTTGGCCATTTGTTGAAAGGAATTTGTAATCCAAACTTCTTCTAAACAGAAAACAATTATGGGGCAATAGCAACGCATTTTTTTGCATCGTTAATGGCATTATTGTTAATGGCATCTTGCTCCTTTGTAAAGCCATACTATGATGGCACCACCTTTTGCAAGCGCCCAGTTTCACCCCAATTGCACATGCTTATGTACACAACATCTAGTTTGTCTACCAAAAAATGCAACATAATGTTGTCCTTGGACAACTCATTGTGCAAAATTTCACAATGATGTACTACATTCATAATGTTTATCCATGCCAACTTCACACAATTTTTCCTAAAGGTGATAAGTCTTGTTCACCCTTCCATATCCGGCCCCCTTGTAGTAATAAGGTACGATTATTAGTAATGGGAGAGTAGTTCATGTTGTAATCCAACATTTCTCAAAGAGTTCCCCCATTCCAACACAATGTGTATGCCTCCATGGTCTTTGTGTGGATGGCAAGGAATTTGATGACACTTGGATGTTCACACGAGCATGCCAAGGCTTCCACTAATCGTTGCTTACATGCTTTTCGCTTGTCATCCATCTTCCGTGTCATCCATCTTTTGTGTCTTCCCTACCAACTCAATTGTGCTTGGGATGCGATTGAATCTTTTGATTCGCACCTTGTGCACCACACCATAACCACCCTAATTGTTTCCACCCAACAATGGAAGCACATTTGCTATGCTTGGAATCCATAACACACCATGGCTTCTAATTTGGTCTAGAAGGTTTTGAGCGCCTTCTTCCATCCATGGTGCAAGCCTTGTTTTTTTCTTGAACCAATTTTTGAGAATTTGGCTCACCATGAAATTTTCTCCCATAAGCTCGCCACCTTTGTGGTTTAGTGCACCTTGACCTTTTGTGAATAAAGGACATCAAACCATTAGAACAAGTTTGTGGCTAAATCCAAAATTTTGCATTCAAACCATTCTAGAAACCCCTTGGAAATCTAAAGTTCAATGTATTGTAAAAATCCATCTAGTTTTGCCAAAAACTTATGCTCCATGACCTACTTATAATTCTCTAGGCCAGTTCCCTACTTGTTCACAAAAACACTATCGAAATATGTGATTGTGTGCTCCATAAAAAATGTCATGACAATTTATTGTAATCATCATGTGGTAATTCGTTTAAGATCATTATTTTCAAGCTTTTGACATTTTCAAGTTTGCGTTGATGAAATGTTCTCCTTGCTGGACAATTTTGCAGCCCCTCGTTTGTGCATGTTTAAAAGTGGGTTGCTCAAAGGTTTATGGGGGGTAAGTCCTAGATGATGTGTGGGATAACATATTTCAAAAGTTTTGGTCAAATTGACTGCCTAATGGTTGTCTGTTTTATTGTCCACTCGATAACATCCTTCAAATTTTGGATGACAAAAAATCAAAAATCTTTCCAAACATTAACTGTTAAGAACAATTAAAGTCTCAAAAAGTCAAGGTTCAATGTGGTCCAAAATATTCACAAAATGTGAAAAAAATAGCCCTTCACCAAGGACTTGATCACTTCAACTCACCCAAGGTTCCACATAATGTTTGTAAAGGGCAACCAAAAACACAAAACCCAAATGAAAACAGAGGTGCTAAAAAATGAATCATGGATTGCATTTTCAAATTCATATACCCTTAAAAAACCTCTTCCAAAATCAGTCACCATTAAACGGCTAAAACAAATTTGGTCGCCATTTACAATTCCTAAATGGTGACCAAAAATGCCAACAAATCCATCTATGGCAACTAAAATACATAGCCACCATCCAATGGTGACCGAATTTATCAATGTCATCAGATGGTGACTGAATTCAATTATCATGTGATTGTGGCAACTGAAATGTTTTTGATCACCACCTGCATGTGGCAACCAAAAGGTTTTCAGTCACCACGTGCATGTGGTGATCAAAAATCTTTCAGTTACCACAATGTGTTTCCCCTCCCCCACCCCCCCCCCCCCCCCCC
>Ga0209611_10010502_pt1 | contig 13621 bp, 5 predicted proteins | sample S1TSphgellanicum_3_FD_187693 | JGI IMG/M metagenome (GOLD analysis project Ga0209611, IMG submission 187693) | Host-associated microbial communities from peat moss isolated from Minnesota, USA - S1T2_Fc - Sphagnum magellanicum MG (SPAdes) (version 2) | ecosystem: Host-associated > Plants > Peat... | reverse complement strand
GAAAACCTTAATTGTTTAATAACTAAGGACTTTTGAATGGTTAAAATTTGACCATGTTTTCATAAATCCATATAAGTTATAAATTTTGTTTATTTTTCAAAAACATTTGGCCCCCAAAGCATTTTTTTAAAAAGTTTTAAATGGGGTGTAGCCAAAAAGAAGAGGGTCCTACGAGAACAGACAGCGCATACACTATCTGATGTGAACCCTGTGCGCAGATCGACCTCACATCTGTTGACAGCCCAACAACTCCAAAACTCAAACTGGCTTCCTGCTCTCCCTGATCCCTCAATGATCCACAGACTGACTGACCCAACGACACCAGCAATTCAATGACACACGCTTCTGGTCATGCATCTCGACACTGATACAAGTACAAAAAAACTCTTCATTGCTTATTCACAGAAATATGTACATCCTCATGAGCTCAGGCATTTCTGGCCATTAAAAGCTCGCATCAAAAGGAAGAGGGTCCTAAAGCTGCCTTAACATATTGTTTTTCGTCCTCCTCGATTCCTCTCATTCAGCTTAGCAACAAGAGTTCAACCATGCCTAAGATGCAGCGGAAAAAATCTCCAGCAATAGCTAAGCCCTCACTACTATGCACTCTCACCCCCCTTACACCTCTCCTGATCTATTCCTTTTCTGCCGTTCGCTCCTTCCAGAAGCTCCTCCCACACGCTCCAAACCGCCATTCTCCATAATTGCATTACCGACATCAGTCATAATTTGGAGCCGCCATTCAAGCTCCATACCCATTCAATGCAGCCGTCATGCAAAACTCCTCAGTACAGCTCCTCCAACAAAGCTTCCCATGCAAAAGTAACCGTCATAGAAACCAACGGCTTAATTAACAATGGCCTAACTTCCCTGATCAATGACATCCAGGAGTGTGACGTAACCTAATTTCGGGTTACAGGGGCATTATTTTTATGGACTTTGTGAATTTTCCTTTTAGGACTTCCAAATTAAAAATTGACATCAGCTACATTAAATACAAGTTTTCAAATAGATTTGGAAAGGTTTGTAAGTGATTGAACATGTGTTATTCAAAGATTAGAATAATAATTTTTTTAAAATAACAACCATGTCCATTTGAATCATTTTAAAGAATCTTGTATGGACTAGTAAAGAATGTAATGTTTGCCAATATTGAGCCACCGTAGCTTACATCTACCTTTAAGTTAAACCTAATGGCTAAAATTTGATTAAATTTTGGGTAAACCTAGTGGTTAAATCTAATGGCTAAACATAATGGCTAAATCTAATGGTTACACCTAATGGCTATATGACCTAACTAGTGGTTAAACTTAAGTAGGTAAATGGGTGGATAAGTATGATGTATGTAATATACAAATAGGTGGGTAGGTACATAGGTAGGTAAATAGTACGTAGGTGGGTGGGTGGGTGATAGGTAGGTAAATAGGTGGGTGAGTAAGTAAAAGGTAAATACATTGAATAATACACCATGTCACATTTGATTAAAAACCATTGGCCATCTTGATTAAATGTTGCACTTGACTAAAGACCATTGGTCATTTTGTTTAAAGATCATTAACCATCTTGATTAAATGTTCAATTTGACTAAAGACCATCAGTCATTTTGATTAAATATTATTGGCCATCTCAATTAAATATTCAATTTGACTAAAGACCATTAATCATTTTGATTAAAGTTGTACAACTTGACTATATGTATCTAGTCAAATTAATCACTATAGTCAAGTTGATCAATAAAAAAATACATGTGTCATTCAAGCTCTTGGCCATTAGTCAAAATGTACATGTCCATTAGTTGAAATGACAAATTAATCAACTTGAACCTCTTAAAAAAACATGATTTTGTAACAATGGTCTTACATTGTGACATGTGGCCTAATCGAAAGCTACCACATGGCATATTAATTGTATTTTGGAGAAAAAAATTCAAACGAATATTTATTTGAATAAATAGGTAGGTAGGTACATAGGCCTATGTAAGTACATAGGGTAGGTAAAACTAGGTATATAAGACATACATACCTACCTACTTAGGCTAAATACCTACATACCTATTTACATAAATAAGTAATTAGGACTTATCTACCTACCTACTTACCTATTTAAGCAAATAAAAGTTAAGTGGGTTAAAAAGTAACCATGTAAATATTATTATTTCATTTTAATTTTTTTTAATGTTAAGTTTTTTTTTATGTCATCCCAAATAACACATGTTCTCTAATGTGAAAACATAAAAGAAGGCACTTTTATTATACAATTTACAAGATGAAATTAAATGAATAAACATATGAGTTAAATTTTCTAATTACACTTCAATTGCAAATTGAATTGCGATGAAAAATATTTTCCCCCATGTTTTGTGCTTATTTTTAATTTTTAAAATTATATAAATAAATAGGTAAATAAATAAATAAATAACTAATTAACCGACTAATTATTTTTTTAACACTAACTAATCACCTACATACCTACCCACTTACAAACCTACCTATAATTACTTATTATTATTTAATTATTTAATTCTAGAAGTAAAATTCATTCATTGTTATTTCATACTTTGAATTAATTATTTTTTAAATTATTTTTTATATAATTAATTATTTAATATGTAATTCATTAATTTGATAAAAACTATATTTAATGAAATTAATTTACATGTTATTATTTTAATCTTAAATTTCATAATTTAATCATGAATAATATAATTTTAAAAAACTTGACAGTTAAGCTTTTAAGTGCTATTTATCAACTAATTAAATTCGTAAATAAATATAGTACTAACTAATTCACCATATAATTTCATTAACTATTTAATAAGTAGTAAATACCAAATACTTGATATTCACTATCAAATATTTAACTTAATTTATTTAGTTGATAATCATTTTTATTTAATCATTAATATTAGGTAAATAATTTAACTCATAAATATTTAATTAATTAATATCTAATAAATAATTAACTGTTAGTTTTTTTAATATTTATTTACCATAAATTTTACTAATAAATGTAAATTATTAGATAATTTATTGAATATTAACTAAATAAGAAATAAATTTAATTAATATTTTTATAAACTATGTAATCAGTAATTAATTAATTAATTAATGAAAATATTGTAAATTATGTATTGATTATTCAGTACTATATATATATATATATATATATATATATAATTTATGTTTGATAAAATAAATAACATATTAAATAAATACTACATATGTTTAATTAATTAACTTTTTTTGAATTTTTCATTCTAATCAATTAATTATGAATATTGATTCATCAATAACTATTAATTTATCAACTAATAAATTTTAAAATAAATTATTATTTATCCATAATTATTTATCTAATCAATTAGTTGATAATATTATTTTTTCAATAATTAATATTGGTTGAACATGAAGATTATATCATCTTAATATGATTTTGTTACTATTATTTAACTATACATTAAAATAAACATGGTATATTTGTAAACAAAGCAAAATATGAAATCAAAATGATAGTTTTTATTTTAATATCTTCATAAATTGAACTTATATTTGTTTAATATTTGTTGATATATACTTTGATTACATGGTAAATATATTATTAATGTAATTCAAAACAAATTAGTTTACATATATTTAGACAAGAATGGCATGTTGATAATCAAATTTTATTTCAAAATACATGTACAAGGTCATTATGTAATTTAGAAACTATAAAAACCAACCATGGCCCCCTTAAACCCCATGCCTAAAAATCAAATACCAAACTAATATCCATAATATTGTTAGTTAAATGATGTTATACATCACCAAAAAACTTATATATTCATTGTTCAAACTAATCCTAATTGCTTGGGGTATTAGTTGATAGATGTTGCAATTTTAAAATACATAACAACTTGCCAAAAAAAAAAAAAAATGTTACTTGCGAACAAGAACAATTAAAAATTCACACATCAAATTAACCCAATCTTTTGAAACACATTTTGCAAGATTTTTGTTTAAATGTTGAAAATAAATATTGGCAAGCTCCTCACCAATGTGAACTTTAAGAATCTCTCCATATACTGCCTTCCAACTATTTGACATGATGTCAGCAAATAGTTTAGAATTTTCACATAGTGATCCTTGAAGTTCACTAGCACTTTATTTTCGCACTTCGAACTTTTGGATCTCAAATACATTTGTTTCATCGATTGCCATACGAACTTCTTCCATACTTGCCCAATAAATTGGAACGTTGATGGAATCCCTTAATTTTGTTGTGATCAAACCCTACACCCATAAAGTTGGAAATTGTGATTAATTATTATAAAATGAGATTATCATGAAAATATATCATCAACCTTAGTAAATGTCTATCATATGACCATAATGTACTTGAAAAAATCCATTTGTGCACAATTTCAATGAAATATTTTAAATACATGTAATATATTTTCCTTACCACAATTCAAAACATTTCATATGCCAAATCCCAAAATGTTTTTAATCCGAATTAATCTTTTCATAGGTTTGTTTACATTTTTTTCATTAAAAAAATATGGACATACATGTACAATTATATTAATGAATAATGCACAAATCACATTTAAAAATTAAAATTGCAACACATCATCCAATTAAAAAAATCACCAACCTTAGAAATTAAATCTTCCCAACTAGCCTCAGCAATGTCTATAAAGTTATCCATAGATGGGTGGGGTGATCCATCATTGATTTTTGTTGTAGGGAGGTTTGTCCATCTACCAGTAAATATCAAAAATAAGATTCCACCTGATACCAATTCAGTTGCTCGATGAACAAAAAACTTTTGCAAATTTGTTTGAAAAGCTCCACCACATGCTTCGAAAGCTTTTGGGTTTTTTTCATTTATAAAAGTTTGTCCTTTGTTGTATGCACCCGAAGTTTTGTCCTGAATAACTTTGGGAAACTATATCACAATCATTTGTTTTAGATCACAATACAAAGGTTAAATACAAAGTTAAAAGTAATTTGAAAAGTGACTAATTGATTGATAGAGTATCAATCAAGTTCATTAATATTTGATAAACATGGAGTCTTTGTAATGCCCATTGTAAAATGATAGTTGCGTCATGGATAAAAATTGTTAATCTTTGCACTTATCCTTTCAAATGGATGTAAATATTCCAATGTTATACATAAAAATTAAGGTGGGTGAAGAGATGTGGTGGAAACATTTAACTTACATTAGTAATCCAATGCAAAGCATTACTTGAAAAAATAAGATGAAGACTTGAAGAAGGAAATAAACGTTCCCAAAAAGAACCCGGAACAGCTGCAGCATAAAATAACCTCATGCTAGTCCCCCCTTCCATTTCTTTTGTGTTTCTTCCAAAATCCAAATTTGGTTGTTGCATTGAAAGTTGGATTCATAGATACTTGATTGATTCAATTTCAAAGGATCAAAAAAACATGCATCAATGTTTTGATATCCACCAAGCACTTGGTCCAAAGATGGAAGTTGTTGGAAAAGAGTATTGAAATCATTTGTTGGAAGATCGTTGAAAAAATATTGAATTTCTGATGCACCATTTGTGAAAAGACTAGAGAATATGACATTTGCGACATTAAGAGTGTTTGCACCAATAGAACATCCAAGGTCAGCAACACGAACGATGCCATCTTGAGGGAGTTTGAAATGATTTACTACATCTTGTAGCATTGGCTGTACACGTTGGAAAGACAAAGCTTGTATCCTTGAGTTCAAGGTATAACTAGATTCTCCAATGCCAGATTGCATTTGTTGTACTCCTACCTTTGGCCTTTCCATCGACTTGTATGGTAATTTAAAGATCCTAGCAAGATATCAAACTTACATGAATTATAATTTGAACACAAGTAAAGCCAGGAAAAAAACACAATATAGACAAACAATCAAAACCTTTAAAATGTTGTGTTCATTAATAACAAGAATAAAATTTTCATTTGCAATATCTTCGCACATTTTTTTTTGATACATCTCACACACATACATCCTTTTCGGTTTTTACTTTGCCTTCAAAACAAAATTCTTCCACTCACTAAATCTTTGGTGATACCAAAGACAATGACAACACCATTCTTGATTTCTCTCCTCAAAATTGGCTTCCTCTATATCATTTTCAAGTTTGCCTCCCAATTCCTAGTATCCTGTGGGAGGTGAAGTGGGAGGCAAAATTGAGGGTGATATGCTAGTGACCTTGTACGCCTAAAGATTTATATTAAAATATCACTACAAAATTCATTATAGGTAAGCATCATCTACAACTAGATTCTTTGGCTTTTTTCCACTCAACATGCAGGATATACTATGCATGTTGAAAGAGCTTTAAAAATATCACTTGGTCCCCTCCCTTCTACTCCACATGCTTAAAGGTGGAAAAGACGAAAGGACAATCAAAAGAACCATGTTTTTTGTTGGCTCAAAATTACTTCAACCTTTCTTTTACAGTTTTTTGTTTTTAAAGGATCAACTTGCAAAATCACATACAACTTTAAACCTTTTTTTGGTCAAAAAAATCATTTAGGAAAAGTACATGCAACTTTGTGACTTTGATGCTTGTCATGGGCCAGTGGATAAGTTTTCTACCTAGAAATGATGAATATTGAAAGGTCAAAATTTATCAGACAACATTAACCATGGTGATAAATAGTTAAAAGAAGTCTTTGTGATTCCATTTTTTTATTTAAAATTGTTGGCAAACCTATCACCTTGATATTAGAGTTATCTGTAAAGTAAGACAAACACAGCACTTGAACCCTGAGTTTGGTCATACACAGGGTGAGAATAAAGAAAAACCTACAAAAAAGTAGGTTAGCATTCAAATTGGGAGGGGGTCGGGTGACTCTGAAAACCATCAATTTCGGTGGTAAATTGAGTTTCATCCTGTCTTTCCTTTTTCTGAGTGAAGACAGGGTTACTTTTGGCATAACACTATTGTCTCATGTCTTTGTTGGATTGTTTCTTTTCCGCATTAGGAGGCATGAAAACTTGCTTACCACCAAATATGTTTCTTCCACTGTATCCAAAGAACATGAAAGAGCAAATTATGTATGGGTGACATACCCTTTGGATAAGTCTTTATTATCTTGTCCAAAGACATCAAATTTTGACCATGTTCAAAGCACTTAATAAAGTAAATAAATGTATTCCTTGTGTGCTTTTACATGTGGTCCTTCCTTTTGTGTTAGTTGAGAAATGGGGTGTATATTCTTTACTTAACAATTGAATTATTTACAGAAACATTTTAAGAGCATGTGATCAATACAATCAAAACAACAATACTTTAGATGTGCCCTTGATGATGAGAAGCAATTAAAATCTCCCCCAACACATTTAGGTTTAATATTAAACCCCACCACTCTTTTGCATAAAACTTCTTATTAGGCAATACAAGTGCTAGCAATATAATGCAGAAAGCATGTCTTCTTAGGCGTAGCATAGTCCCATCCATATCTCAAGATAAATGAAAGTTCAAGTTCAATCCACCCCTAGAGCATCATGAATGTTTTTATGAGAACCCATAGATTTTTAGACTACAATGCAATTCTTGTTGGAAATTAGAATAAGTTTTGTAGGGTATGGAACTATTTACTCCCAAGAACAATACAAAGAGAAAAAATATGCCAATGTTTCTTTGTTGGAAATCTGTTTTTATTCTTTTTCCTGAATTTTTAGTTTTGAAAGAAATAATGTCTGCAAAGCATTTACAATAAATATATCATGGTTTAAGCAATAACTTTGCAGTGGGAGGGTGGGATGAAGAATTTTTCCTTAGCTTTTCCAAATAGTTGTGTTAATTGTGAACCATTTTTTTAATGGATTGAAAAGAGATTTTACAATATTATTGTGACTTTGAGCTATTAAAAATGAATAAATATGAGTTATAAAAAATTATAGCTGAATCTTCCCCTTATCTACCCTTATATTTCCACAACTATATGTTTAAAATACATTTAAAATATAGTTAAGTATAAGGCAATGAACTTTTAAAGCATCTTTTCGGGTAACTTTGAGGGCCTGTGCTCCCGCCTTCTGCCAGGCCTTCAAAATCCTGAAGGGTCCTCACAAAAGTTCTTTACATTAAACATTTCCGTCAAGTCAGGAAAATACTGCACCAAAACCGTGTGAGATTTTTGAAAAAGCTTGCAATAATTACGTACATTAGCATTCAACCAGGGGTGAAACTCAGAAATGCACCATTTTGGGGGAGGGGGGGGGCTAAACTGCGTGTTTTGACCCCTCTTTCCTTTTTCCTCAGCACCATCTATTACCTTGTACTGTAGCCCAGGGTGAGTTTCCACATTGACAAAATCGAATAATTATTTTTTTTCAAAAAATGAATTCATTTAAAAAATCTAAAACTATATTCTTTTCCATCATCTACATAATATAATATTGTAAATGATTAGTGAAGTTATTCAAAATGTAGCTTATGATAATTATGATGATTTTCAACATGTCAACTTCGTATTTTAACAAAATTTCATTTAATTTCACTCTTTTGAGGACTATTTAATGATGAAACTGACCTCAGGGTAAGGTAGTTACCTATTTTCCTACAGAATTGGTTACCAAGTTGAAACCAAATATTTATTTCAGTTGAGGTTCATGCACAACTGCATAATAAGGGGGCATCCAGTAGATGGTGCACTTTGGCCAGAGTGAACCAGCTCCCATGACTGCACCAGCTGGCCGTTCTGTCCATAGGATGGGCTATGTTTTTCATCTGCCTCTTTACCTTACGTTAACCAACGTTCTACTAAGGTCAATCTTTTTGGGCTGCTGACTTTTGACCATTGCTTTTTGCTATTAATTCTTTTCCAACCCTGACCTCCATACTACCCTCCCACCTAGCTACCCTAATGACCGACCCTTTTGTCCTACTTACAAACTAACACCTAATCCTTTACTTATTTTTTATCTTTTGATAAAACATATATTTATTTCGGGCTAAAACTTTTATCTTTAGGCAAACCTTATATTCTTAACTAAAATTTTATTTTTTCTTGGCCAAATTTCTATCTCTTGGTAGAATTCTTATTTTTTCTTGATTAAATTTCTATCTTTTGGCAAAACTCTTATTTTTTCTTGGTTAAACTTTTATCTTTAGCAAAACCTTTTTTTTTTTGCTAAACTTTTATTTTGTAACAAAACCTATATCTCTTATTGGTTATATTTATATTTTTTCTTGGCTAAACTTTTATCTCTTGGTAAAACCTATATATTTTTTGGCTAAACTTTTATTTCTTGACAAAACTTTTATCTCTTCTTGGTTAAACTTTTATTTCTTGGCAAAATTAATATATTTTCCTAGCTTCATTTTTATCTTTTTGCAAACCTATCTCTCTTTTTGGTTAAACTTTTATCTCTTGACAAAACTTATGTATATTCTTAGCTAAACTTTTATCTATTGATTAAATTTATTTCTTTTTCTATAATTTCATTGCCTTTCTCTTGTTATAAAATATTTTATTCTATTTTTTTTTCAAAATCATGAGTCCAATTTTTTAAATTTTTCTTCTAATAATATCAAAATTCAAAATTATCATCGTATTATTTTTTTTATCATTAACGATGGATATTTTATGTGCAACATTTGGGTATTGCTTGAAACATAAGAAATCCAGCCAAGATTTTATGCTTCAAATGTAAGTATTGCATTATTTTATTTTATTTTATCTTCTTTAAAATATTTCTCATCACAATGGCAAAATTATGGCTAAAGGTATTGCATACATTGGACCAATCATGATGCGATGATATTTGAATGACAATGGACCAAGTTTTTGTGATACCTTAATGTTGAGATGGGGCACCTATTACAAAATTGAAACGCAAATAACCCAAGTCCTTGCAATTCCCATATCATTTTTGCTACCAATTATATTTAGGTCATAGAAAGGTTGGAAGATGCAAGTATTGCAAATACTTTTTCATTCACAACCTAGGTTAGGGCAACCAAAATGTTTGGGAAACTACAATACCCACATCATCAATATCTAATACAAATGTCCAAGTCTAGGTCAACGTAATTCCTACACAATCAATTGCATCAACTTAAATTATGTAAACATTTGAACTAATGAAACTTTAATCTTCGTCTAGAAACTAAATAGTTTCATACAAATGACTAAAAAACCCTTAACCTAATTTGTAAATTTTGTTTGCATAAACCATAAATTATGTAGACATTATAACCTAATGATGCATAGGCTTAAATTTGAAAAATTAAACAGACCCATACAAATGAACCCTAAAATGTTGAGTTAAAACCTTTCTATGCAACAAAAAAATCCCTACATTGACCCTTAATTAGATAAACAAAAAGAATTGGTTGCATGATTTTAATGCTAAATTTTTTACAACTAAATGTTAAACCTAATTTTGGAATTATTTTTGCATAACACTAAATTGCATATAGATTATAAACATTGGATACATAATTGTAATGAAAATATGAAACAATTTTATATAAGTATTAATAAAATTTGTGCTTTAAACCTTTAGGGGGAGGAAACCCAACCTTTAATTAAATTGAAACAAAACAAGTGGGAAGGTTTATATCATTCATACCTTTGCTATGGAGTCACTTTCATTCTCCTCTTTTTTAGTAGATCATGAAAAAGAAAAGAAAAACATGAACCTTCTTACATATATGTATATGTGAATACATAAATTCACTTAAAAAATTACATGAGAATAATATAAAAGTTAGCAAAAAGGTCACTTTAAACCCAAAGATATTAGGCAAAAGTTTAAATGAAGGTAATGTAACATGAACATGGGTCAATTGATGATGTGGGTATTGCAATTTGAGGGGCTTTATGGAGAACCCAAACCATTGACAATAGAAGATCAAGAGTTTATAATACTTGCATAGACAAACTGGTCTATGCATAAAGAAGTCATTTCATGAAGGTGGGCAATATAATTATATTAAAATATTAAAATACATTTTTTCTTTAAGGTTATTCTACATGTATTTCATGATAAGGATAATGAAAATATTGCATAGTTAATCATTTTAATAATGACCTTCAACTTGCATTCATAAAGGTTTTGCTTAAATGCTCTAGCATGGCCATAGAATGTGTTGACCCTATTAGATGAAGCTATTGTTCATTTGGTTTATGGTAAATGTAATCCATTCATGGTGGATGGGGATATTGTGTACAACATGGCATAAAGTGATCCCAAAATTTACAAATCCCAAAATTAGGTTTCAAAATTAAAACAAGTGGATTGATACAAAAATGTTCAAATAACCACACTACAAAAATGATGGTGAACAAAATATATCATGCCAAGTTAAGCTACAATGGTTCAATACAAAAAATGAGTGGTGCATGCATTAAAGCCTCACTACAAGCTCAATAACAATGACATATCTATGATTATTCATTTGAGGAAGATGAATTAAATGCAATGCCCATGTTGGTGTGATAGTTTGTTGCAACTACTACAACTTTTGCTACATGATGATGATGGGTGAACAATTGACAATGTTTAAGCAAAAGTCAAATTGCATCAACCACAAAAACCTCCTTTCTTGTGTTTCGAAGCCTAGCACAAAAAAATGCTAAAAAATTAGATTATAATTAAAAGATGCAAATAATGTTAATAGAAAAAAATAGTTTAAATATGAAAACATAACATCCATGAATAATTTTTGAATCGTGATATTTTGATATTACATCTATTTCTTTTGTTCAATTGCACTTATTGGATTCTAATGTTCAATTCTAATCACCCCATGTAACTTTGAGAACCCATTCATTTTCTTCTATTTCATTTCCATGCTCATTTTGCATTGGAAGAGGAACCTTTTGAAGCGCATGATCTAGGTTTGGAATTGAGTCTAAAAAAAATCCAACAAATTTTTTTAGTAGGTTTAATGTAAGCACGATGAGGGTATTGTATATCAAAACCCTTTTAACAACACAAAGAAGACGACGACAAGTAGTGTAACTACTCGTCATTGTTTTTTGTACTAGGGCAACACGAAAAGGAAGATGATGACGATTGTCATTGTCTTTTGCATCACAATGCAAAATTTAAAAAATTAACAAAAGAGGGTAGGGTGCAAAATGTACATGGAGACATAGGTGATGGCAATGGTGCGATAGAGCTCACTTTAGAACAAGCAATGGCGATGGCACAATGGAGGTCACACTAGAATGAGTGATGGTGTTGGAAATGGAGTTGTGAGTGTTGCTCTAGGAGACACTTGACACTAGAATGTTGGGCCAACCAAAAATGCAAGAAGGGGAAGAGGAAGAGGGGTTGCAGGCCCTAGAATGGGGTTGGTAAGTTTGTAAAACGGGTTTGAAAAAAAAAAGGTCAAAAAGAAAAGGGACCTTATTTTCTAAACCCACGCAAAATGAAATTGTTGGAGGTAGTTGGCCAACCCAAAGTCAGTGGATGAATTGCCCTCCATCCAAAACGGGACTGGTGCAGTCATGGGGGCTGGTTCACTGTGGCTGAAATTCTGTAGTTTCAGTCTGATGGTGCTAATGTGTAGATAGATTCTTAAGTGTGTGATGGTGAAAGGGTAGTAGAACAATGAGTCATGAATCTGTCCAACTTTTTTGTTTTTTGCAATGAGCCAATTTGATTGGCCAATCACAAAAAAAAGTTGAAACAATGGAGGCTCCCCGAAATAGAAGATTCTAAAGATGGAGTGCCTCTCCCTTTGGCCCACCTATATAGGTGAGAAGGGGAGGACTTTGGGCAAAACATATATGGGATTAAAGTGAGGTGCTATTGGGAACACCCTGGGAACCCATTGGGAACTTGAAGGAACATGTTGGGAACAAAGGAAAAATGAAAAAATTCCCCTTCCCCCCCACCTCCCCCCTCAATGAGATGACTGAACATACTCTCAAGAGTGTTCATCTTTTTTCCTTTGGGGGGGAGGGGAGATGATTTTTTAATTCTTGTGTTCCCAAATGTTCCCAAACGTTAAATATGTGTTCCCCAAGGGTGTTCCCAGTAGCACCTCACTTTATCCCATTTTGTTTTGCCCAAAGTTCTGCCCTTCTCACTTATATAGATGGGACAAGGGGAAGGCAATCCATCCTCACATAGAAACTGCCAATTTGTGGAACCTCCCAAGTTTCAGTTTTATTTGGTTATAGCTCAATCAAAATGGCCCATTGGAACAAAAGCTGAAAAAGGATGCCAAGGGAAGGTTCAGCTTGCACTCAAAGTGCATTGACTTTTTTCTTTTAAGTTTTGGGGGGGAGGGAGCGCGGGAGGTTTTTTCATTTTTCCTTTGTTCCCATCAGGCTCCCAATGTGTTCCCCAAGGGTGTTCCCAATAGTGCCTCAATTTAATCCCATATGTTTTGCCCAAAGTCCTCCCCTTCTCACCTATTTAGGTGGGCCAAAGGGGGAGGCAGTCCATCTTTCCATAAAATCTTCTATTTTGGGGAGCCTCCATGGTTTCAACTTTTTTTTTGCAATGGGCCAATCAAATTGGCTCATTGCAAAAGAAAAAGAAGTTAGACTTGTGACCCCCAACTAACTAATATGAAACAGAATAAGTACCCCCAGTTTATAATGACATAGAGTTTGTGCCCTTGCCGTTGGCCCAGGCCAAAATGGTGACAAACGGTTTT
>Ga0209611_10010501_pt1 | contig 13624 bp, 15 predicted proteins | sample S1TSphgellanicum_3_FD_187693 | JGI IMG/M metagenome (GOLD analysis project Ga0209611, IMG submission 187693) | Host-associated microbial communities from peat moss isolated from Minnesota, USA - S1T2_Fc - Sphagnum magellanicum MG (SPAdes) (version 2) | ecosystem: Host-associated > Plants > Peat... | reverse complement strand
ATACAACATAAAAAGGATTGAACATGGAAAGGGAAGCACATAAACTTTGCAGTTTTTTTCAAAGAATGGTTTTTCAACTAAGTTTCATTTACTTTTAAGAGCACAAGCTCATGTGATGATAAGACAACAAACATAAGGAAACAACTATGGCTATGGGCTAGGATATGGATAACAAAAGTTGAGGATGGATACACATTTGAATTCTAGGAAGGTAAGATTAGTAAAAGTGGAATTTGTATTTTAATGAATCCCAAATGGGATAATTTCATAGCAAAATATAAGATTATAAGGGGCAACATGGTTCAAATGCCCAAGATGTGAGGGTTGCCATGTGGTGATTGGAGCATTATTAATGTGTATGCTCTTAATAATCCATTAGAGAGAAACAACTTGTGGGAGATGGTGAAAAGAAAGATCCTTAGAAATTGTATTTGGGTGCTTTGTGATAACTTAAACATAGTGGAAAAGGTTGCAAACAAGTCATCATGTTGTGGGAGGTTGATTTCTAAAAAAGAAAGTTTATTGTGGGAGGCTTTTTAAATTAGCTTTGGATGTGGAAAAACCCTTAAGATTTGAAAGAAGTGTAATGTACTCTTAGGACAACCAACAAATTGGAGGTCATTAAATAATGGCCAAAATTGACAATATTTACATGTCTAATGGACTCCTCCAAAACTAAACATGCAAGCTTTCATCGAGTATATAATAAAGATATATGGGGTTAGGTTTGATTGTAACAAAAAAATAAGGTTATTTTCACCTCTCAATTTCCCATAGCATATAATGAACAAACATGTAAATCATGCATCAAACTTTCAAACTAATCCTATTTCCCATTCAATTCAAAAAACATCTCATTGAAAATTTGCTTACACATTATCTTCTTATTACATATTATAATGACCAAAGACTATTTGTATGTATACTACTTGCACTGAATTTCTAATCATGATGGAAGAATGGAAATGGTGGATCAGATCTTTCCAGACAACTTTTTGTTGGCTACCATGGTTTCATTTAACATCAATCACAATTAACACCCCGTTTCTCCCATATATTCACTCAAGTACTTTTGATAGGAACCAATTGAAAAAAGATATCCCAAACATATTAACCTCAACATTCATGTGCTTAAGAAATGCCAAAATCATATCCCCATAGTTCCTAATGAATTAGGTCTCATTTCCCAAAATGCAATTTTTTTAAATTGATGTTTTATTCAGACCAACCTAAATTGCCCCCTATGGATTGTCATCACTTCCACCATTTCCATTTATCTTTATTCATGATTCTTAAACAAATTGTTATCTAATTATAGTATGTAGTGAAACAAATATTGGAGATAGAAATTACATATTTAGTGCCTAAAGGCATTCTTCCCAACCAACCACACAAAGTTCCTACCTAAATTATTAACAAATGTTTTTAAACACAAACCCAAAGTTCAAAACAAAAAAAAGGTGGTTAGCATTCCAAAAGTTCATTTTCTTATGTTCTTTGTCGACAAACCCTCTTCAAAATCAGCCATCAAAACATTTCCACCAAGCTCACCATCACTAAGAACCATTGAAAGAACACAAAATAAAATCATAGCTCTTCTATCGTCTTGACATCAATCACACAAATGCACACCATAGAGAATGGTGAATTGTACAAAATAGGCCAAGACAACATACTATGACTATGTTTGACAATTATAAAAGCATAGATGGTGATGAAAGAACTACATGAAGGACCTTTAGGAGGGCATTTTGCAATTGAAATAACACAAAGGAAGATATTGGACGTTAGATATTAGTGGCCAACCATGTAAAGAGATGTGCACGATTATTGCAAATCTTGTAATGCATGTTAAAGAACATGAGGATTGGCAAATCAAAGTCTTGCAAAGCTAATCACAAGTCCTTTAGAGGAACCATGAAATGGGGATTTGATTTTGTGGGGCCAATTAAGCTAGTAGGAAGATATACAAGAAACAAATATATTCTTAGCCACAGATTATGACACCAAGTGGGTGGAAGCAAAAGCATTGAGAACTAATATTGTTATAGTCACAACAAACTTTTATATGAGTGCATATTAACCAGGTTTGGATGTCTTTTGATTATAGTCATAAATTAGGGAGTTCAATTCATTGATGATGCCATCAAATATTTGATAGATCATTTTCTATTGAAACATGTGAGTTCTACAACCTATTATCCTCAAGGGGATGGGTAGGCTAAGTCTATTAACAAGGTACTTGGGACATTGTTGATCAAGTTAGTTAGTGAAAATATAACAATTGAAATGAGCATTTGTCTACAGTGCTATTTTCATATAGAATTGCATACAAAGTAGCAACATGGTATACACCATATCAATTAGTCTATGGATTACATCCATTGATGCCCACAAAGTACGAAGTGCTAGTTGATGGTGGAAATGAGAGAGATAGTACTTTAGTGAAAGTTTTAACTAGTAGAATTATAGAGTTGGAAAAGTTGTAGGAAGTTAGAATGCAAGTTGTAGAAACTATAGGTATTCAGTAGTAGAATAGAGCATTATGGAGTCAACAAAAGAATCCAAAAAAATAATTTAGTTTTGGTGATTAACAGTTTGAAGAATAGATTGACCATAGGGGAGAAGGAGAAGGCAATACTATAGGAAGAATTGGATAAGGAAAGGGACTTCCAAAAGGGGTATAAACATAATGTGGAAATTTAGAGGAAGAACATGGTAGAGGTTGAGTAGAAGATGAAAGTGCTCATAAAGAAACTATAGGATGAAAATGAAGAGTTCAAGGGTAACACATCACGGATGAAATCATAGGATGAAGAATTATAAGAATTGAAGCAGAAGTTTAGGAAACCATAAAGAAAAAATGGATAGAAGCATTGATATTGCATAAGCAACAACTAGAGGCTTTGGGTAGTTAGGTGAAAGCATTGACCAAGGAAAAAAAGGAGAAGGAGAATGTTTTTGCAAATTTGGAATTAATGAATTTGAAGAATGTTATTCTATTGAATTTTGAAGAGCTTAAAAGAAAGACAATAGAGGCAGAAAAAAAAAAGTTGACGGAGGAAAAGGAGTATCAAAAGAATTTGCAATAGTTGCCAGCATAGTTGGAGATTGCACATGAATTGTCGCAACCCTACCTAAAGGGAAGTGTGAAGATGAAATTCACACCCAAAATTGGGACTTGGGAGTTCTCCGAGACTCCCAAAACTTCAGAGTTCGAATGCAGGGGTCAAAACACCTTGCATTGGAATGTTTTTTATATCATTGGAAAGCTATTGAAGTGTAGATGTCGAAAATGGCCTTGCATCGGCCATTTGGACATCTACAGCACAGGTTATGGCAAAAAGAAAGGCCGGGAGTCAAACTAGCAGTTTGATTCCCGCCCACTAAAAGTCGGGAATCGACCTGACCCCGGTACGTGCAGGTGGAGTGCAACACACCGTTGGAAAGCTCTCAAGGAGAGCTACAACTTTGCTTTAGACCTCATCCCAATTAAAGGTCTGAGCAAAGAATTATGATCATGCAAAGTTCTGAAAGTCTAAATCGGGACAATTTCAGGACTCCTCCTTGGGAGTCCTAGGACAAAAAGCCATTCGGATGTGGGTGCCGCGGAGAGGCACATAGTATACTATATGGGGGAAGGTGGTGGCTTCCCCCAAGTCCAAGCCGTGGTGAGTCATGTGAGCCTAGAGTTGCCCGTGGCTTGTCTTAGCACCAAGGGTGTTCCAGAAAGTGATCTAACCAATTTGTTCGTTTGTTTTGATGCAGGTTCGAATAAGTGAATAGCTTGTCACTTTTCCTAGTCCCATGTCGGAGCTTCAACACGCCCCTCTACCCCTTTTAATGTTGAGAGCTGGGAGCATGCCTCGAGTCCTCCACAATTTTGCAATTTGAGTGACTTAGCCCCAACTTGGGACTAACTATGTCGCAACCTTAGCTTTGGGCTCACGACCAAGGCTAAGGGGGTTGCAAGGTTGTGGGCCAAAAGGAAGGAAGCCCGGGAGTCACATCACATATTCCCGGGAGTGTTAGAAAGTGTGAGGGAGTATGAGGGAATGAACCCTCACACTCCCAAGGCAACTCCCACTTTGGGAGATGGAGTCCCGGTGGACTCCCGAAACTTTAGAGAGCGATTGCAGGGGTCAAAACTCAATGGCTCGTGGCGTTCTTTATATCATTGAAAAGCTCTTAAAACTTAGATGTCTAAAATGAGCTCGCATTGCTCATTCAGACATCTGAAACACAAGTTATGGCCAAAAGAAGGGTCGGGAGTCGAACTGTCAGTTTGACTCCCGACCACAAAAAGGTCAGGAATTGACCTTTTCCCGATGTCCGATTCGGGAGTGCGACATGGCGTTGGAAAGCTCTCGACGAGAGCTACAACTTTGCTTTAGACCGCATCGCGATCCAAGGTCTGTTCGCAAAGTTATGGGGCTCCAAAGTCCCGAGAGTCCCATTTGGCGCGATTTTGGGACTCCCACTCGGGAGTCCCGGGAAAAATAACCATTTGGATGTGGGCTCCGTGGAGAGTCACAAAGTATATTATAAGGGGGAAGGTGGTGGCTTCCCCCAAGTTCGGGCTGTGGTGAGTCTTGTGTGTCTGTGTTGCCCGTGGCTCGTCCTAGCACCAAGGGTGCTCCAACTTTACACTAACCACTTTGTGTGGGTTGTGTGTAGGCCCGTGTGAGTGACTAAAGCTTGTCAACTCTTCCTAGTCCCATCCCGGAGCTCCAACACGCCCCTTTACCCCTCAAAGTGTTGTGAGCTAAGGAGCGTGCTCCGACTCCTCCTTTTCCGCTGCTTTCTACTTGGGCTCACATTTGAGTCCTTTAAGGAGTTGGGAGTGCGTCAAACTAAGGACTTGGGAGCACGTCATGAACAAAGGAAGAGTTTGGACCCAACTGGTGTCAAGAAAAGGTTAGAGGATTATGAACAGATGTTATAGTATTATACCCTGATGAGGACAAAGAATAAGATGAAGGATTCTGAGGCAAAATCTGAAGAACAATGGGAGGTTGTAGAGGAGTATTTTATAAAGTAGTTAGAAAAAGATCTAGTTGAACATAAAGCAGATGAAAAAATTATGAAGTACAAGTTGGAAGCTTATCAAATGAATTTTCTAGATTTTATCTATGATAATTTAACAAGTATAAAAGCATTCGACCAAAATGAAGAGAATGAAGTAGGGCCCAATGGAACAGCTTAAGAGGAAGAAATGCAAATTTAGGAACCATAAGACCTCAAAAGTGGAGTAGTTTAGGAGGAGGAGGTATAGATAGAAAAACCATAGGACGTTAGAGGAAGGGGTCAGGAAAAGAAAAAACCATAGAAAACTCAGGAACAAGAACATCTGGAAACTATTTCAACAACAAAAGAAGAGGTATCCGAGATTCACCCCTAGAAATAGAACCACAGACTGAGTTAGTGGAGGAGGAGGTCAAAACTACAGAGACAAAGATACAAGTCAAAATTATAGAGCCAAAGGTGGGTATAGAACCATTGGTTGTTGTACACGTTGAAATTACAAAGACTATAGTAGAAGAACATATGTTTAGAAGGATACAAAATACCCTCATTTCATTTTTTGTAATTTTACAAGGATTTCGGGGATGGAATCCAAAGTGCAGAAGGGGTAATGTTAAAGGGGTAGGATGAATACTTGGTTTGGATGAGCAAGGCATTTAGGATAGGGATTGATCATGGAACATTGTTAGTTTGAATTTTGAATTCTTGTTGTTTTTGAACCATGATGATGTGACTTGGGATTGCCCAAAGGGAAGAGTTCTGGAAAGAAGGATGATTATTTTTAGACACATAATTTTGGAGAGAGTAAAAGGAATTGTAAGTACTTTGTAATAAAAAAACCACAAATTTTGTTTTGATATATCACATATTTTATTTTGTTGTTTGGATTTCATTTCAACAAAACATAGAATTTTCTGATTCATTTTTTAATAAAATAAAGCAATAAATTTTTTTGTAATGATTTCTATGTTCATATTGCTATGTGAATTCTTTGTAGTATCAAAATATGATGAAATGAATTGAAATATTATTTCGAGAGTTTTTTACAATACATTTTGAAATGCAAATTATGGTTATATGAAATAATCATGAATATAGTGTTTTAATGAATTGCAGAATTAAACATGTTGAGAATCAAGTTAGAAATTGTGAATGTATGCATGTTGAAGTGCAAATATGTTGTTACAAGAGTGTGAAATAATTCTGCAAGAATTAAATTCACTTCTAGCACCATATATTCAAACTTTGTTAACACTTGTATAAACCTAAAAAAGTTGTAAATGTTTTCTTGGTGTTCAAAAATGACTACCTTCTTGGTGTTAAAAAAAACATTAATCTATTTTGCAACCACTTCAAGCCCTCCTCGTCTAATTTACTTGTTCCTTCCACAAATCCATTTAAACCATAAAGCCTATTTTCTTTCTAGTTCTCCCAAGTGCATGAGTCGAAACAAACACAAAAAAACACAGGGCAAACTTGGAAATGCACTGATTTCAATGCAATCCCAAGTTTTGCCCTGTGTTTTTTCCCCTTCACCATGTGTTTTTAATTGCGCCCCATGTTTTTCAACAAACACAAGGTTCTCACCCCAAAAAGATTCACACTACACAAATAACTCTATTGAAAATTGAAATCACCAACATTTGATCACAAGTGCCGTAAAAAAAAAAAGTTATTAGGTTTGAAATTTTACATCCAGTGGTATAATGATACCAAAATTTCATAGGAAAAATTTCCATGTAGAAAAGAGTAGGAACATATAAACATACTCCTATAATTTTACATTCTAGACTTTTTCTCAGAGACAAAATGATCATCCATACAAGGACCGAACTGATTTATGAACCTTAATGTATGCCCCTAGGGCCTGCATCACTAGAATTAATCTAATGTTATTGATTTCAAACAACTCTTTTAAACATAACCCACCCTTAGGAGGTTATAACAACAAAACACATCAGTTCCATTTATGTTTTAAGTGTATGGTAAAGTCCCAAGGTCTAGTCCTTCCCAAAATAAGGGGCCTATGATGAGATGGCCAAGTTTGGCCTTGTAGTTTGACAAATGTCCTGCACCCATGGTCTTTACCCATTGTAAAGCACAAGGCAAACCTTATCATGAAACTAGACATTTGTAGATCATGAGGTTAGGGAGAAGGAGGGTTCCTACATCTATTCCTCAAGAATGGGAGGCAACTTATCCCTAGGCTTATGCCTACATGTATAGGTGTAAGCTGCCTCCCTCCCACTCTTAAGGAATAGATGTAAGAACCCTCTTCTTCTCTAAGAGGGCTATTCATGAAGATATAACATGCCTACCAAATACACTTCAGAAATTTCTCCCAAGGCTTTGCATATAGGGGAAGGCTTGCTCCCCAGGGCCTCCTCCAATTTGTGGATTGGAGCCAAGGGTGGTAGCATGAAGATGTAGGCTCAAAAATTAGGAGATTTGAACTACCAAGAAAAAAGCCTCACAGTATTTGCTGTACTCTACTGTTGAGGAAAGGCAGGTCCATTGGGGTTATGGGGTTAGTGATGTTTAAGTGTAGGGTAACACCCTAGGGCTGGGGCATTGTGGAAATTTACCCAGAGGCCAAATAATGGGAATGCCCTGGCACAAGGGCATTACCTGCCATAAACCTCAATGTTTTTTTAATGATAGCCACTGGGTATCATGATAAAAAAAAGAAAAAGGATACATGGGCATTTGGAAAAGTGAAACGCTTGCCTCTGCAGCCATTTTGCTTTTCAAAATGCATGCTTGTGGACTCCGGAATATAAGGCACCCTCCAATAACGTTGCCGCAAATTGCAGAGTGTTTTACTTATAGGAGAAGGGCCTGAGCCCTTCCGTGATTTGAGATCTGCGCCTGAGGCCGGTAGGCCAAGAGAACAGGTCGAAAATCACGGAAGGGCCTGTACTCAGGTCCTTTTCCTATGTAAATCAAGCTGGGATTTTTTCACTTTTTACAAATAGTGACAGGCTGGCTGGTACCTTTTGCTGGTTAAGAGATCCCAGTACAGCCTGGCTGGTACCTTCCACCGCAGAAGATCCCCCTTGCTGAAAACAGGTTTTTTCTGGCAGGCAGCTGAAAATACAAAGGAAAATTTCAGGCAGTGCAATACTGATGAGAATAGGGGTAACTGCTATGTCAAACATGCATAATGGTAAGTAATGGGAGTGAGGCAGTTGGTAGGTCACACCAGGGTTATGTTTTGTAAGGGCAAGCGAATGTAGGTTCTTACACAAGGGTTCTTGTGGTATGGCCATGTGTTTAAAATGTAGTGGAAGGCCTGCTCCCCAACGCCTCCCCTAATTTGAAGGTTGTAGCCTTGAGACTACTGAGGGTATAGGCTTGAAAATTATGGGAGGCCCTTGGGAGTAGGTCTGGTCTGCGCCTGGTATCAACACCCATAGCAAGGACCCTATCGGGATGGTATGGCCTAAGGCAATGCCAACCTGAGATTAGCACCAGCCTGGTAAGGATGTGAGGTGATACTAACCTTGTACCCATTCGCTACCATCCTCAAACCAGCAAAAAATCAATTTTGGACCCAACACTGGGATCAGCTGACAGGTTCTTTAAAGCACACAAATACCATCGGCCTGGTACAAATACGTCATTGCAAGCCCAAAATGTGCATAACATGGGCTGAAAGTGTGTTTGAGTATCATCCATCTTTTTTGAGAAAAAGATTGATCCAGCCAAGGGCAAATGTGGAAAAGCAAGAAGCAAACAATACTTTTGTACCTCCCACACAATGAGAACCTATAAGCGATTTAAACATCTTCCAACATAAAGCATGAGCCAAAGCTTATCATAAGTATGGACAAACATAGACAAGGGTCATTTTATGAAAAGAACCACTGTCTCCAAAAACTGGATGTCCAACCAGGAAAGAACTGGATTTGCCCCAAAGCCACCACCAAAACGGACAGTTCTTATCTTTGACTGGAGGATTTATTTAATTCTGGGAAGATCAGAGGCAGCAATAAGTCCCTTCACTAATTTTTTCTTTAATAAGTCTCAGATTTTTGGGAGGTGAGAAGCATCAGCGATCCTCATTTTTCTTTTCAAATGTCTTGAATGTTGAGAAAGTTAGAGCAAATTGGAATTCAATTCAATGGAATTAAAATTCCATTCAATCCATCTGAATTCATTTTAAGAATTTGGATTCAATTCAATTTGAGTTAAATTTAAAAAATTGAATACAACACAATTCAATGCAAATTTAATTCAATTCAAGTCGCATGCAATGTCATTCAATATTTTCATTCAAATGTAACTTAATTTCCACAAAATCAATTCATTCTTTCCATCAGTTGATGGTCATTGATAGTGCACAGCAGCTTAGAGCTCGAAGTTTGTCATTCTTGCCTTTTTAAGGTTGTCACTGGAGATGCTGTACTGCAGAGTTGTAGCTATACCACAGGATTGTGTGATTCAAGTATGATTAAACCACAAGGGATCAATAGTGTGTGGTAGATTTTAGAAAAGGTTTCTATGATGTGAGAAGATTTGTGGCAATTACTGTTACACTAGAAAGCGTGGCAAGTATTACCATTACCCAAGCCTCCCATTTATCCCTTATAGTTGCCATCCCTGGCTTGTCTCTGAAAACCCACCCCCCAGAAACACCAAAAATCAGCATGTGCCAGTATTATGGTAAAGCTTCAACCTGGTGATCAGCAGGAAAATGACAGAAAAAAATAGGATTAAATCATAGTACATTGAGTATCAAAAGGGTTGAACTCACTTGAGCATTATGAGGCCTGGGAAGATGAAGGCCAGGCAAACACCCACTGTAGCACCAGTATATTCAAAAGCAACCCAAATATTGGGCACCAATGTTGAGCCAAAAAAAATAAGGAAGACTAAGAAGCCAGTGATAAGAGCAAAGCGGAGGTTGTCATGGACTAGAGCAGCTGCCTTTGGGTATAGGAGCCCATCAACATTAAGACGGAGTGAAAATGCAATAGAGGGAAAACCAACATGATGTGTACGGCATAACTGGCACGCACTAAGAGAGTGAGTGTGTGAGAGAATGGAATGCCAAGATTGGCATCAAAATTTGCTAGAACATCATCACTTGTTGCCTCACCAAAGAGAAGGTAAGCAAACAAGCCAGTGCAGAAATAAATGCTGGTGCACAGCATTAAACACTCACGAACTACTTTTCGCATCTTCATATCAGATGGCTCCGTCGAGAGTTCAAGCTCATTTGCAATTGGATGCACTGGAAAACAAGCAGTTCAGCACCCAACAGCTCCCATAGGGTTACTATTCATTCTTTCTGTTGCAGCAATAGACGGACAAAATTGTAGGTGAAAGAAAATGATGATGATATTCAAATTGCAGTTGGACAAGAGGGATACATACATACATACATACATACATATATACATACATACATACATATATATATATATATATATATATATATAGTGTGTGGAAGAAAAGAGACCATTGTGGTGGCAAAAATATGCAGTGACCAATATAGGAACAACTGTAAATAGGTGCCAAAATGAAGCTTGGTCATGCACATTGGGTGTGAGTCTTGGCCACTCAATCTGCCGTGCTGCTAGTTTCCATGATGTGATGCCCACTGTAATCACCACAAACACTAGAGCCAAAACAAATGATAATGCAGAGGTCCACTTTAATGAATCTGCCATCCATGGCACCCAAAACCAAACAAAACATCATTATCCCCCACAAACCAATACTAACCTAAATATGTGCAACCCTGAAACACTAAACATGTGCAAACAAAAGATGTCATGACAACTATCAATGGGCACAAATTCTTTTCTTAATCACATTGATCCACACATTCATTGTCTCAAACTGAGAAGGGTTGGATTCACATGGCAAAGGTTTCTCTCTTAGTTTTCAGTAACTAATGCAAAGCTACAAGCATAACACAAGAAGGAAGGTTATAAGCAACATTGGTCTGGTATCAACTTTTGAACATACCAGCCTGGTACTCATATTGGAATTTTCATACCAACTTTGTCATCATATTGGGTTCCTTTTAAAACTTTCATACCAGCTTGGTCTTAGTATTGGGTGAAAGACTGATTTTTGGGTAGGAGATCAACCCAATACTAAGACCAAGAATCTTTCTTGTTGCCAAACTAAAGTTGTGGAAAATTGGGGGCATATAGCTATAACACTATTTTTGAAAAATCAGCTATAAATCGGACACATTAAGAACAAGAAGCAGCAAGGGAGAACGATGGGAACTAGTACATGAGAAGAAAGTACTGATAAGTTTGAGATCAGGATTCGAGGAAAGAAGATTTGGGTGAAAAAATTACCAATATGTTTTAAAGAACAAAGTGGGAGGAGAATAATAACAGTTGTGGTGAAGAGAACAAAAACCCGCTCATTCCACCATGTCCGTCCCCCTGCCCACTCCTCCAGTACACCCGTATGGTGTTGTCCCGGCCCCACAGTCCCAGACATGACATCACCTGATAAGTGCAAGTTCTTTGCACAGAGAAGATTCAGGGCATTGTTGGGACAATCTTTGCAAAGATTAATATAGAACAACAAAAACTAGTGATTCCTATCAGCATTTCACTTTGTAACAGATGTCTTGTGGGTCCTCCTAAAAGCCATTCAACATTCAAAAACATTTCAGCTTCTTGGCAAGAAGTTTTTCTACTCCTCAGCATGATGTGAAATGCCATGTTGGAGACAAAGATCAACCCCCCCCCCCGCCCAAAAATTGAAAGAAAAGCGTGCTCATCAACGTAACGTTCAAATGTTCTCTGAGCCAAGTGGAGAGAACTATTAAAACCAGACATTGCAAATGGGAATTTTGTTGGATGCAACGTGCAGAATGATAGAAAAAGAAATTACAAAAACATCAACAACTCCAACAAGTCAAGATTTTGTGTCCAAGAACAATTTGCTTTGAAATCAGGATGAGGATAGAGAAAAGACATTGAGAGTGCCAGGCAAGAATGAAGCAAAATTCTATCTTTGACCAAGAGAATGGCAACATATATACTAACTTCAAACCCTAACTCCACAACACCATAATTTCCCAACGGAATGAGAGAATAACAAGCTCTGAGACATGTGGAAAGGGAAAGAAGACATGAAGAGTATAAGCTTGGACTGAGCAGAAATAGTAAGTGGAATCACAAGGGGGGGTGAAAAAACCACCCACAAGGATCAGAGAAAACCCATATTTCAAGAGAATCCTTGAGCACAAATCCAAAGCAGGAAAAAAAAAGGGGGTACAAAGATATTGTGGGATTAAAAATTCATCAAAAATCAGATAATCAAGTGTAATACAAAAGATCAAATTGCAGAAGACAAAAAGGGAGACTTGGATTGAGGAAGAAAGAAAAACTATGAGAAAAATAAATTGCAAACCTATGATGATGACGTAGACAATTAGGCTGCCAAAATTGTTGATGATGATGCATAGCTGCAACACAATCCTACCCGCTTCACCAAAAGCATTAGCCATCAAGGCACCATAGGATGTGGCATTGCATGGCCTGGAATATCTGAGAAGTGCCTGGATGGAATTCTCACTAAGAATTCCAGCTAACAGGATGGCAACAAGTCCCAGAGGCAAACCCAACACCTTGATGGTGGCAGGGAGGGCCATGATCCCTGCTCCAACAATGGTAGTGGATAAATTGAACACTGCAGACTGGGTGGAAGCCTGATGGTAATCATCATCATCATCATCATTACACCTATTCTCTATCAACTCCTGTCTTTTGCTTGGCAACACCAATGGGCAGCTCCTCTCTTCTGTTTGTCTGTTGCTCTTGTACTCCCAGTCTCTAGCTTCACCTTCTTGCTGCACCTCCTCCTCCTCCTCCTCTTGAACGTTATCCATCACCACCTCTTTTTCCTGTTTTCCTTTCTCTCTAAACCCTCAACCCTAAACCCTAAACCCTTTCTTTGCAGCTGCAAAACAAGAGACCGGAGAGAACCCAACACCCACAACAAAAGAAAAAGTGGTGTATCAAGTAGCAACATGTTTGAAACAGTGTGAAACTTAGTTTGGACCAGTGTTTTTGTTTTGCAGATTTTCGCACCGCAAACACACACACACACACACACAAAAACAAAAGCAGGATCGAAAAGGAAGAGATTGAAATGTTCTTTTTCAAATGTCTTTTCAAAAATTAAAAATCGCCAAAACAAAGAAGGAATTTCGGTTTTTTTCCAGATTTCTGAAACAGGCTCAGTGGCGAGGTTCCCGAAACAAATTTAACATGAAATGGCGACTGTTTTTAATGTGCTGTAGAATAATTCCAAAAGTCCTGCTAGAAACTTTTCCGTATGTATTTATATATTTGTATACATTTTTGAGACTTTTCCATATATATTGATATATTTACATCGATTTTCTTGGGTGGAGATTCGAAGGGGGCCCTGTTCCAAGGCGTAACTAAGTCCTTTTTTTCCACAGACGATTCACATCTTGAGCGTACAAGTAGAACCAGCAGATGGCATCTTGTTGCACCTAATGAAAAAGCCTGAAATGTGCCTGAATAGGACACCCAAACCTGAAACGTAACTTTAAAAAATGCCTACTACATGGCACAAGATCAAAGAAGCAAAA
>Ga0209611_10010500_pt1 | contig 13625 bp, 10 predicted proteins | sample S1TSphgellanicum_3_FD_187693 | JGI IMG/M metagenome (GOLD analysis project Ga0209611, IMG submission 187693) | Host-associated microbial communities from peat moss isolated from Minnesota, USA - S1T2_Fc - Sphagnum magellanicum MG (SPAdes) (version 2) | ecosystem: Host-associated > Plants > Peat... | reverse complement strand
TCTTTGACATTCTCAAAGTCCTCCTGGCTTAAATGTGCATCCTTTCTTTCATTCAGATGCACAGGTGCTGGAAACCAAAAGTATGGTAAAAAATCTGCACAAGAGTTCCACCTCAGTGGATTAGTGGTCAATTTGCTGCTCTGATTTGAAAGATGTTGAAACCAAAAAAAATTTCACACTCAATCCAGAGACATAAAGATAGAATGTAAACAACGGATTTCAAAAACTCCAAGCAAGAAGGGGACAGTACTTACCATTCACATGCACAGCAATGCTTTCTCCCCTGGAGCTTAGTCCATAGAGCAAGACCTGCCAGTAAACCAAAACAATGTGGATGTTTCCTGCCTTGCCCCCTTCCTTCTCCACTGCTTTCAATTTACCTTCTCTCATCATGTCCAGTGGACAGGACCATGTGTTCAAGCAAAATTCATCTGTGAGGTGTTTAAGTGAAATGATCAGAGTGATTGGTGCCCTTTCCTTTACACTCATCACTGATTTAGACCTTGTTTCAGCATTGAATTATGTGCTTTCCTGCCCAGTGGTAATGCAAGCTGCAATCTAGCTGGTACTTAGTGGCATGCATGCATGGGCTGGCCGAAATTTGAACCCTGAAACAAATATTTTCTTTCCATCTTCCTTCAGTAGATTATTTCCAATTCTGCTGGAAATTGAATCACAAAGTCTAATCCTGCAGCCTAATGATTGGGCCATATTTTCTACATCTGGTCTATGGCCATGGGAAGCAATGTGAAGAAACATGCACACATGTGGAGGAGCTAAATACAAGCCCGTCAATGAATTCAAAACAGAGGCTGATATCATGAAGCTATGAACAGGTGAAGAACGTGTCCAGTACTACACGTCTGTTTAAATTTGAAGTTCCAGAGATTGTTAAAGATCCCTGCAACCAGCCGTTCTTCGATCTGTCAACTGTGTCTGTAATCAATCAATTTTGCCTTTTTCCTTTGCCTGTTTCTGCCCTCCACTTAATTATCTAATCACAATTTTTCCATTCCGCTTTCTTTTCTCTCATCGTCCTGCACAACAGTCACTCAATCTTGCATAGAAGAAAATCCCAAACCCCACAAAAACAAAAAGGAGATGAAACATAATTTTGCAGGGAGAGCAGAAAATTTACAGAGGGAGGAGCAGTAGGGGCAGACGACGGTGAATCCGTAAAGACGGCGTCCAAGAGCATCATCCGCATGACACTATGCTCCACCTCCATTGCATTATCGATCATCTTCCACTCCAATTTTCACAACAACAACAAAAACCTCCGACAAAATAACTCCAAAGAAGAAAAGGAGCAAAAACCCCCAAACCCTAAAACATCCCTTCAAAATCCCAAAATCCCTTTCAAGTCCTTTTTATGGTTTTTTAACATCCCTCCAAAATCCCAAAACCCCTTTCAAGGCCTTTTAATGGTTTTTTAACGTCCCTTCAAAATCCCAAAACCCCTTTCAAGGCCTTTTTATGGGTTTTTAACGTCCCTTCAAAATCCCAAAACCCCTTTCAAGGCCTTTTTATGGTTTTTGAACGTCCCTTCAAAATCCCAAAACCCCTTTCAAGGCCTTTTAATGGTTTTTTAAAGTCCCTTCAAAATCCCAAAACCCTTATTATGGTTTTTTAACATCCCTTCAAAATCCCAAAACCCCTTTCAAGGCCTTTTCATGGTTTTTTATGCATCTTTAAAGGGAGTGCCACAATTAAAGCTAACTCAAAGATAACTCAAAGGTAAAAATGTTAATTTTTAACTTGTCCCCCACCTGCATAGTGATAGGTAGCTTTCTACCCTATGTGGACGTTGAAGCACAGAATATACCTATCGTCAATCTAACCAAAATGTAGATTTGATATTGAGATTTTAGTGTTACCAAACATATCAAAAATTTGCCAAATAACTTGGTGATAACTTGCCAATCCCACTTGTCACCCTTATGCAACTTGACCACATGAATATCAATTTTAGATTCTAGCATTCTCGCACACAACAACGATGGTAACAAAATTTCAAAGGAATAATAAGAAGTTTGTAGCATTTTTGTGTGAATGACAACAACAAAAAGTTCACAATCGTTAGGAGCAATAACAATGAGATTTTGCAACACCAACAAGAATTGCATGTCATTCTTGCACGCAACAACATCAACAACAATATTTTATAAAAGCAAAAAGAATGACATGACATTCTTGCACCTAACAACAATGGCAACAACCTTGTGCATAAGCCAAAAAAACTCATGTATTGTTCTTATTTGTGACAACAATCGCAAAATGTTGCATAATAACACTTTCATTGCAATAAAAAGCACAAATGGAAACATATGGCACTATGATATTTATGGCAACAATGATGAAAGCTCTCAGCCAAGTATGCTACTATATTCATCCATGTTCTTTTGTGATTCTTGCATGCAAGCAAAAAAGAAATGGAACATTAATATTAAAAACATACACATAAACAAAAACAAATGAAAATTGGAAGCATCTTGAAATTAGTAGTGTCATTTCTATTCAATATGGTGCGTGACCATCAAAAAACAAGAAACAAAGCAAGGGCAAAAGAAGGACACATGGGTTCAATGATTCTATCAATGAAATAAGACCCATTAGAAAACCCATGTAACCTAATTGGGAACACCAAGAAATTGTAGCCTTCATTCAAGGAAAACAAGATAAACACATTGTTTCATTGGATGTAATTGATTCATTAAACTATCCGAAAACACATTCATGTGAAAGGAAAAAAAAATTCATAATTATGATGAGTATTAGACAGAACATACACATTAGAAATGGGCATGGTTGTAAGGATATGCGGGTCACAATTTATAGTGATTACAAATGAATTCAAGACTACATGTTTCAAACATGTCATAGTGAAGAATTATGAAACATGTTTCCTCATGATATAATTGCAATGAATTTGCCTAAAGTATCCAACATAAACATATACGAAATGATTAACACATTCATAAACACTAGGTTCATATTCAAACTAACACACTCCATGTTTTTCATAGATCCCAATGACAAGGTGCACACCCTTATGTGTCCTCACTAATGAAAAGTTGTAGATGGTCATCATGCATGAAGATTTTGATCTATCTTCAAACAACTATTTTAAACCAATGTATATGATGTATTAATGTTGGTGGGATCTTCATGAATCAAACAAAAATGGTCTTATTACACCCAAAACACCAACATCATTAAAATGTAACAAATGGTAAATTGTGATGATAGGAAACTGTTTTTGTTGGACATAAGTAACCATGGTGGTTATTTATGTATTAACCAACCATACCCATTTATGTACTTTCAACCCTAATTACCATATATTTTTAGAGTATTTTAATAATATATTTGTAAATTCACTTTCTAAAAGCCAATGATGTCAAGGTATTTGGTTTGCAATGTTAAATCTAAAGGTTCAAGTTTATGTGACCTAAACTCAAATTGATATCCTTTTGTTCAAATTGGCACAAAAACCAAATCATAAAACTAGTTTTTTTACTAATAAATTGAAATAATTGGAATCAAAACTACAACCATGAAAAAACATTCTTAAACATAGGGCCAAGTTCATTAGGTGGGCAAGTTGGATTTTTAAAAAAGTTGATAAGTAGGTTGAACTTCGTAGTTAAGTATAAATTTTAATTAATTGTTGAACTTGGTACCTATCAAAACTTCTTGATATCCATACATTGTATCATATATTGGTGTGGATTGATACCCATGCAATCTCTAGCATTGGGGAATGTGAAATGCATACATGGAATCGAACCCAATTTTTGAACTAGGTTTTTAAATGCTTAGAATTGAAAAAATGTATTAAAAACAAAGTCAAAATCTATTAATTTTTTAAAAAAAATTTGCCAAATCCCACCCAAAGAACCTCCAATTAATTTTTAAATGTTAGAAGTGGGATCAAAGGTTTCTTTTTTTAGAAAAAATTACACAACACAAATAAAAACTTAAATGTCAAAAAGTTTGTAGGTCATAACCAACAATGGGAGCATTGTGCCCCATTCTAACCATTGGAAAAAGCCTCACCAAATCACTTCATCGTGGGTGTCACTTGCAAGAATTGTTGAATTAATCCTTCTTTCTTTTTTTGATAGAATTCTTTTTAATGACATTCAAGAATTACAAAAATAACTTTGTGTGAAAAAACCTTCTTATCAAATGATACAAATGATGCATTATGATGACATCATGGCATAAACAAATTATTGTTTGGTAGCTTTATCACAAAATTGAGAAGTTTTCAAATTTAAAAACAAATTCAAATCTTAACACTTTATAAATAACACCATATAATGAAAAAAAAATTTGAAACACATTTCCTAAATTTTTGTCAGAAGTAACAAGACACATTAAAAAAACAAAAAACTATGGGAAGGACAAAACAAGCCAAATGGGTATGGAAGTTTTATGTGTGTTAAGAAAGGGTTGGAATGCTAACAAGTGGGAAGACATTGTTGTGAAGTGAGGTGCTAATGTTGAGAATGAAAATTGTTTATTGTCATTGCTATCCATTTTTAACATCTTCACAATTTAACAAAACACATTGTAGTTCATGTGCATTATTGGGGAGTGCTGCGACATGATTGTGGATTGTTATGCAAGACATTACCATTGCTAAAAAGTTATTTATTTTGCACGATGTCAAGCTTTTAGGTGACAACACTACTTTGCACATCATTGTCAACCTAAGGAGCTCCAATTGCTAGGGTTGTTTTTTTTTCTTTTGACATGTGAATTTTGATGGAGTACTACACCAACAATTTCATCGATAACATCATCACCTTGTTGTTTGAAGGGTTACATAGTGTACTTTGATGGAAACATTTTTACCTACTTGTACATTAATAATCACTTACATTTCCTACCTACTTTTTATTTATTATATTCACCCACTTAACATAGGTGGTTACCTAGGTAAGCAAAAAGGGAAATAAAAAAGGTGTTTAATTTAGGTTACCAATTTGTGGTTTACCAAAAATTATAATGTCATAATGAATTTGCAATAAATGATGCAATGGTGATGTTAGGTCACATCTTGTAGTTCCACTTGAGGATTGTTCATTAAGTGTTCACTTTAAAGTTTGAAATTCATGTCATCACTTTCAACTTTTTCCAATAAATGAAAGAAAAATAAAAAGTTTTTGTCAAATTAATGTGTTCGCGATAAAATGACCTTTTTGTACAAGTTGAAGTTTGTATTTTGTGGTTCTTTTTGGATTTGAAGGCTAAGTGAAGGGCAATAATTTAGTCAAAGGTTAAACCTAAGAATCCAAGAAGAACCAAAGTTTTTCCTTATCATGCATTTTTGGGATCTCTTTACAAATACCCTCCTGCAAAGATATCTTTGCAGGAGCCATACCAATTAACTTCTGTACAGTTTGCAAATACCCTCCTGCAAAGATAGCTTTGCAGGAGCCATGCCGATTAACTTCTGTACACTTTGCAAGTACCCTCCTGCAAAGATATCTTTGCACAAAGATATCTTTGCAGGAGCCATACCGATTAACTTCTGTACACTTTTCAAGTACCCGCCTGCAAAGATATCTTTGCAGATATCTTTGCAGGAGGGTATGCAGGAGCCATACCGATTAACTTCTGTACACTTTTCAAGTATCCTCCTGCAAAGACAGAAGTTAATCGTCTTTGCAGGAGGGTATGCAGGAGCCATACCGATTAACTTCTGTACACTTTTCAAGTACCTCCTGCAAAGATATCTTTGCAGGAGGTATGCAGGAGCCATACCGATTAACTTCTGTACACTTTTCAAGTATCCTCCTGCAAAGACAGAAGTTAATCGTCTTTGCAGGAGGGTACTTGAAAAGTGTCCAGAAGTTAATCGGTATAAGTTAATCGTCTTTGCAGGAGGGTACTTGCAAAGTGTACGGAAGTTAATCGGTATGGCTCCTGCAAAGTGTACTGTGACTGACCCCATCCACTTTGAGAAGTGACAGTGGATGGGGTCAGTCACTGTACACTTTGCTCCGGCACAGTGGGGTTATTTATTTCTGCCAGGGTTTTCTTCCCTGTATACGCCATTCTTTACGTGTTTTCTCTCTCTCTCACTCTCTCTGATAATCATCGCCAATGAAGAGACGTGGCATCTTTCAATAGAACCTTCTGGTTTGGTGGAGCCCTTGTATTCAATAGAATCGTCTAAGTGGGTAGATTCCTTGTATTCACGTGTTTTCTTTCTCTCTCACTCTCTCTCTGTCTCTGAAAATCATCGCCAAAGAAGAGACTGGTGTTCCTGACAACCATTTTCCGACCCTTGCCTACGCGAATGGACGGACTATGCAGAACCCGAATAGACGGACTATGCTGAAAGTCATTTTCGGACCCTTTGCCGACACGAACCCTTTGCCGACACGAAGAGACGAACGTTGTTGACAACCATTTTCCGTGCCCAGACCTTGCCGTCAACCGAAATCTTGAGCGGCTTAAGAGTCCGGTGGAGAGGATCTGTATGCAGGCGATAGGAACAGGAGAGGCGAATGGCCTACTACTCGTCAGTCGGTCTGAGAAGCAGGTACACTTTTCTTTTTCCCTTGACCTCCAGTATTCGCGAGGAAACCCCTTCTTCACAAGGTAATTCTGTTGTGAAACGGTGGTGGGGGGGATGACGATTGAAGAGGGGAACTGGAGAGAGATTGTGGTTCCCCGAGTGAGGGTTTTCTAATTTCTTCACCTTCGCCGTGAGGAAAATCATCAATCTCCGAGAGATATGAGTTTTCAGGGTTTTGAAGATTCGTCGAACATGCTATTCTTTCGTCGATTCTTCATATATTTCGCTTCTTCATCGCGAGAATGGAGACTTCTCTATTCTTAGGAAAGATATTCTTCATTTGTTTTGCTCAATAGAGCTTGGAGAAAAATCGCTGCAGAAGGTTTGGGCACGCTGGGCTGAGTAGCAACTGTGATGACTACTTTGCTCAGGTTACAAATCTACTTGGCATGACTCTGAGACTGAATCACTTTGTACATGTGAAGTGGTAGGTGGTGAACAGTGTTCCATGTCACTCGGAAATCATGCTCTGCATTGGCAGAGCTTGATGGTGGGGCTGTAGTTGGTGCAGATTCCGCTAAACTTTCATGTGATGATGGATTTGACCTTGTGGACCATAGTTGTGAAAAGGATACAAGAGGTGGAAGGGGTGAATTATCTTCTTTCGTGACTTAGAAGTCCATTGATGAGGTCCAGCACCTGACAAGTAATATACAAACAAGAAGTGACCCAATCCAGAGGGTTGAAGCTTTGCAGCATACAACAGGTCCAGGGGTCATCCCGGTGGGGATCATGGAACTTGTTCGTAGATATACAAACCAGTTTGCACCAAATTAAGCATTATTTTCCCCAGGTTGTTCTTTATGGAATATTGTTTAGGGATGTCATGAGGCAGAGAAACATGAAGGAAAATGAAGAATTTGAAGGAATATTAATCGTTCTCATTTTTAGAAAAGAAAAAATTATTCAACAAAAAATGCTGAACTTGCTATGTGGGGGGTAGTGTGGGAAAAGGGTTGAAAAATATTTCTGTGGGAAAATATTGCATATCTAGTTGTAACACATCATACCTGATCTGCTTGACTGCTGGAGCATATGTCCAGCAGTCAACTATGATTCTTGTTCATCATCCATTTCATTCAACTAGATCCATAGGCAATTCTCAGATAATTTCAGTTTATAACAACCATCAGGCGATTGAAAGTGATGGGGTCCCTCCGCACAACTGCCAATCTTACGAGGATGGCTCTGAACCAGTGGGTTTTTTGTTTTCTGGCGAATTTTTTCCAGATTCGAATCTCAACAACTGAGGGAATATGGTCACAAATTCCCTGGTTTTTGAAAAAACATCATCAAATTTCAACACTAGAAAAAGGGAGTAAAATTTGGAAGATATCCTTCAAACAGAATATATATATATATATATATATATATGTATGTGTATATATACGGCAGCTTTTATCCATTTTCAACATATTCCAAAGAATAATGGACTACCTGAAGCCTGTGGTGCTCATTACTCCTGCTACATTACAAATTCAAAGTCCAGAAAAACAAAAGAGCACTACTCTGAAATTTGGTGCAAACTGGTGATGCTTCTTCTTCATCGTGAGAATGGAGATTTCTCTATTCTTATGAAAGATATTCTTAATTTATTTTGCTCAATAGCGCTTGGAGAAAAATCGCTGCAGAAGGTTGGGACACACTGGCCTGAGTAGCAACTGTGATGACTACTTCGCTCAGCTGCTTGGAGTGTTTGATATGTTTGCCATTGGGGTTGAGGGTTAGCATGAAAGTCAGGTGATCTTGATAACATGAAAATTGACAGAGAGGAAGTTGTTATTGTTGGTCCTGGGTGCAGAACTTACCCACCAAATGACCAAGTACAGCTTCGAGTGGATCCCATGCATGGTGATCTTGACGAAGAGGTGCATGGCCTGCAGGGCAAAGTAGTTCAACTTAAACAAGTGAGATGACCTTCTATGTTGACCTCATAGACTAGAGTATTTAGAGTGCATCTGTCAGGGCTCATAATCAGTAGATGGGGGAACTATGTGTTATATTTCATTCTTTGCATTGAATTGCCACTTTTGCATCCCTGCTCTTTTCAGGTAGTGAGTCAATCTGTATGCCAAAGGATTGCACATTGGCCATATCAAGGTCTTCTGGTGTTTCCACTGTTGATGCATTGTGCATCTAAGTACTCTTTGCTGAATTATCCTAATTGGTGGATGCTTATCCTGAGCTGAGTGGAACTGCCAGCCTTGACACCAACTGTTGTTTCACTTATACCATGTATCTTTCAGTACCAGTTCAGGAGCTAAAGGAAATGAATGGATCATTGGGATGCTAACAAGAGAACTTTGTGTGGTGGGCAGCTTGCTCAGCACATTGAGTCAGAGACCAAGTTCCAGAATGAGCTTCTCAATCAGCTGGTGAGCTCCATTTACATGTGCATTGCATAAAGGCCACCACAGAGCCTCCTAGGAGGCTCTGAAATATGTATGTATTTGTACCTCAGAAGGTGAGGGTTTAACATTTTGTGAGCAATTCTCATAAGGTTATGACTTGTACATCAAAATGGAAGACTTCACAAAATACATGGGGTTTAGGTTTTTGTGGCTATCTAGAGTTTTAGGTTTCTAGCCCCAAGTTACTTCTGGTTCATGGAATTTCATTGTTACTTGAACATATTGAAATGGGCTTTGTGAGGATGCCATAGTTTTAATGATTTTTCTTTTTTTCCTATTGTGTTATAGGAGTACCTCTATTCTGTATCTGATGGCCTTGCATTTCACCCTTAGGCGCTGGACCTTTGCTGGCAAAGGTAATGAGTAATGACTCTGAATTGTTATGCTTGCTGATGGGATGCAGGAGGCCACTGTGGCCAAGGCACAAGCAGGGCTAAAAAGTACAATGAGGAAACTGAATAGAAATTTGGCACAGCGAGGTCTCAGCCCTGTAATGATAGTCATATTATTTGGTTTATTCTGCTTCTTTTGTGTATTCCTGTGGTCCAAGTTCCAGAGAGGACGTTGATATGTGCATGCACACGTCACGGATGTGGGCACTGTAGACAGCTATAATTGGAAAATATTCCTTGAGAAAAGGTGTTCCAAGTTTTGGAGGGTTAAACTAGTGGTTGGTGAATGTTCTAGATTGTGTACACAAATGAAATGAAAGAATGATAAAGCATGTAAGTGCAATGAAGTTGCAAGAAGCTGTTGGATTGCTGAATTTTTTTTAAGTGACTATACAACACAAACGAGTTGAGGATCGAAATTATGTATAATTATGTATAATTATTACATAGTTATGAAATTTATGTTCTTGGTTGTAAAATCATTTTTTCATCCTTTTAATGTTTATGCAAGCTTTTCATTCTCTTACTATGAATTAAACATTAATAACATCAAAATCATTCAAAATCAAAAGCTTGAAGCTTGTCACAATTTTATTCAATCAAGTTTTGCATTTGTGCAAAATCAAAATTTGTATAAGTGAAGGTGTTTTTCAAATCACAAACATTCATTTTTATACTAACGAAAAGGAAATTAGTCAAGAAATTTCATAAAGTTTATCACATAAAATAATCGTTAATAAACAAAATCACATGATGCCTCATGAAAATGCACATAAAATAGGAAACAAAATCACATGGTGCCCTGTGAAATTCCACATAAAATAATCACAAAAAAATAAAATTACATAGTGCTTTGTGAAATTCTACATAAAATAATCACAAGGAAACAAAATCACATGATGCCTCGTGAAAATGCACATAAAATAATCACAAAGAAACAAAATCACATGGTGCCCCATGAGATTTCACATAAAATAATCATAAGGAAACAAAATCACATGGTACACATGATTTCCACATAAGTTATTATGTGAAAATTAATGCACCATGACCAAATTATGGAATCCTATCACTTTACTTACCCCTTTAAACAATTACCAAAGTACTAATGTAATTACATCAAGTTACATGACCACTGATCGGTGATACACATTTCACAAAACATTGTCCTATAAGGAAATGCAATTCTTTAACAATTTTACAACAAATTGTTAATAAATGACCACTTTGAACATATAAATAAGAATTGCATACTCTAGTCCCACTGTGTCTTCACCTCTCATTTGCAGGGACATACATATATGTCGATTTCAAGGTCTAGAGTTTAGTTGTTTCATGTTTTATAAATGTCCCAAAAAGAAACGCAATTCCTTAACAATTTCACAAAACACTATTAAAAAAAGACCGCTTTGAACATATAAATAAGAATTGCTTGCTCCAATCCCATTGTGTCTTCACCTCTCATTTGCAGGGACATACATATATGCCAATTTCAAGGTCTAGAATTTAGTTGTTCTGCCATAGGTTAAAAAAGTAGATGCAACAAGAAGCACTGGCAACATTTTTCATCAGTTATAAAAAATCCCCTGATGTTTTATTTTAGGGGTCTCCCTCACACAAGTTTTTCTGGTGGACCAATGAAAGAACTACATAATGAAAAAGGACAAAAAGATGTCTCCACCAATTATTATTTCATGCTGATATTAATTAGTGAGAGGGCACACTCACAAATTTTTTTTCCTCTCTCAAAAGGAGACATTTGATTGACTCATCACCGATATTTTTGGAACATGGGGCATTTCCCAAAATAGAAGATGAAGTATCAAACAAAATATTACTTAACAATTGAACGAATAAACCAGATAGGTATAGTGCACAGTATATGACTGCACTCAAACCCATGAAAATTACAATTAGGAAAAAATTAACTCTTTAATACTTGAAAAGCTAAAAGTTGGGCCTGACTCCAAGGTTTTGCAAGTTCCATCCTAGGCAAATGTGATATGAACCATTTTTGTCACCTCCCAAGATGTGCAGATTCTTCACTAAACAAATGGTAATGTGGGCAAAATTCCACTCCATAGGATTGCAGGATTGCAAGAAGCCTGTATCATCTCCAACATTTGGAGCTTCTTCCCTAAACCAATGAAAGCTGGGCCCCACCAAAGTTTGTGCAGTTGCTCAAACATTTCCTGAGGCGCTGGGGCGTCCCCGGCAGGGATTAGGGTTTGAGCAAATGGTAATGTGGACAAAATTCCACTCCATAGGATTGCAGGATTGCAAGAAGCCTGTATCATCTCCAACATCTGGAGCTTCTTCCCTAAACCAATGAAAGCTGGGCCCCACCAAAGTTTATGCAGTTGCTCAAACATTTCCTGAGGCGCTGGGGCGTTCCCGGCAGGGATTGGGGTTTGAGCAACTGCACAAAACACTGTTAGAGAAGGCATATAAATAGAATGGCCTGCTCTAGTCCCACTGTGCTTCACCTCGCATTGCAGGGACATGCATATATGCCGATTTCAAGGTCTAGAGTTTAGCTGTTCTGCCGCAGGTTAGAAGAGAACATCCCCTGATGTTGCATTAGGAAGTTGGGAGATTTGTCTCTCAAGGACCTGACTGCACTTGCTCTGTTTGTCCCCATCGTCCTCAACTCTCTTTGTTGCTAATTTCCTGCACTGCACCTTATCTTGAATACTGGATTGTCACCTCAAAGTGGTGCAAATTTTGATCAATTGGGTTGATTTTCCATAGCTTTTAAAAAAAAGAATTTTGATTGTTGGGTTGGCTTTCGATACCCTTTGTTTTTGAAAGTCCGATTGTTGATGTTCTGTTCTTTTCATTTTTTGTGTGTGCTGGACATACTTTGAATGACTTAGCTCTCAAGAGCAGGTCAAGGACTGATTTCAGGTCCTGTTCAAGGGGAAAGAATTGGGGAACAATGTTGTGTGGCCATTATTGGTTGGAGGGAGATCCCACCTTATTGGAGATGGCATTAGCCTTAGAAAGGGTGAACTCAAGGCCTCTTGATCGTGCTTGATTGGCAAGCCTTATCTTATTTTCTGTATTTTGTTTGAATTCTGTAATTGGTTGTGAGTATGTTGTTCCCCTTACTTAATCCCACAACTTTGGATGATTGTGTCCCACGTAAAAGGCTGTTTTGAATATGTTTTGAAAACCTTAGGTTATTTTCTTTAATTTGCTTTGAATTGTGTAATTGGTTGTGAGATTTTTGTTCCCTCAATTGATCCCACAACTCTGGATGATTATGTCCCATTGAAATTTGAATATGTATTTGAATCACCTTTGTCCATAAGGTAGCCTATGTGACTTGAAACCAAGCTTGTCCATACTTCCCTCCAAGAGGGGCAATAATATTTGATTGATTGACCATGCCACTTTAAACAAAGAAGTAAAAACTGAAGTTGGAAGAAAGGTTTTCTACCAATTTTTATTGAAATGAAAGAAAAGTAAATATCCAAAATTGCAGAAATACACCTTGTGATTTACATTTTATATCAGGATCAGGGTTTCTTTTTCCATTTTGTGGTATTGAATATTTGGTTAATTTTCTAAAAAAAATCCAAACTTTCAACTAGAAAAACATTTTTTTCCCAAAAAATCCCTTCTTTTTGTCCAAAAAAGCAAGCAAAACACTGATCAGGATGTAAATCACAATTGTCAAAGACATCCAGAGATCATGCCCATGGACCATATGTACTGATTGCCTCTTGTCATTAACTAGTGTGACGAATACATCCAGTTCTGATAAAAATTTCAAGCTCTGGGTTGGGATATATATACATAGTAATTTCTCAAACTTGCTCTATTTCACTAACTGTTGGGCAGATGTTGAGAAAAATAGTACTGTGAAGGACAGAGACCTCCACTATGATCAAAACATGGAGAAATTTTGAAGGTATCCATAAAATACCCCAAACTGGGGGTGCTCGTTACCAGTTTTTCCCAAACTGGGAATGAGAAAAAAAAAAAACTAGGATGAAAATAATACACAAGAACAAAAGAGGAGACCAAACCAGATTTCCCACCCAAATTGATCCTTACAGGAGTTTCACCCCTAGTTCTGGATTTACCTTACCTGCACCTTCGCCGTCTACATATTCTTCATTAATCAAGTTCTCTCAGAATAGCATCCCACAAAATGTTATGAACTGATTATTCCCAGTGCCATTAAACAGTACCCAGTTGCAATCACTTTATGGCTACACT
>Ga0209611_10010499_pt1 | contig 13625 bp, 13 predicted proteins | sample S1TSphgellanicum_3_FD_187693 | JGI IMG/M metagenome (GOLD analysis project Ga0209611, IMG submission 187693) | Host-associated microbial communities from peat moss isolated from Minnesota, USA - S1T2_Fc - Sphagnum magellanicum MG (SPAdes) (version 2) | ecosystem: Host-associated > Plants > Peat... | reverse complement strand
GTTGACCAGCTGGCCCAAGGTACTCGCCGGCAGGGGAGCATATTTTCTCACCACCAGGTTCACCAGTGCGTCCATGCGAAGGTCGGCGGTGATGGCATCGGGGGCGGCCGCATTCGCGGCGTCGCCCGGCCGTCCCGCGGCACCGAACAGGACCTGCAGTGCCTTCCAGCTCGCCGGCAGCGCCGGGTTGAGATTCACGGCGCGCAGATAGGCCTCGATCGCGCCGCCCGGATCGCGCGCCGCCACGCAGCAGTGTCCGCGCTCCTGGAACAGCCGGCTGTACTGGGGGTGTATGGCCTCGAAACGCGCCAGCGTGGCCAGCGCATCTGCCACACGGCCCAGGTAGCGTTGGCTGACCGCGAGCATGTACCAGACGTCGCGGTTCTCGGGCACCCGTGCCAGCAGCGCCTCGGCTGCCGCCAGCGCCGGCGCGAACTGGTTTCTCTGCAGCAGCCCGCGGATGCACAGCACCTCGCTCTCGACACTCGACCTGGGCGGCTGCGCGGAGACTGCCGGCATCAGGGATCCCCGTGCATCTTCGGATACGCCCGTCAGAACCTGTAGCCACCCTTCAGGGTGATGACCCGAGGGCGAATCACCGACTGCGTCTCGATGCCCTCAGACGCGGATATGAACGTCTTGCCATCGGTGTTGCCGAGGTTCTGACCCACCAGCTGCACGGTCCAGTTGTCCCTGGACACGCCGAACGAGGCGTCGTAGGTCGAGTAGCCGGGCTGATCGAATTCCTGCGTGTTGATCTCGCCGGACGCGATCGCCGGCACGTTGCCTGGAAGCGAACCGGAATGCGCGGTTCGCTGGCCGCCGATCTGGACGAATGGCCTGTAGTCGCTGACGTACCACTCGTAGCGCGCGCGTATGTTGCCCTGGAAAGGCGGTGACTGCGGCAGCGAACTGCCCTTCAGTCCAAACGGATTGGGCGCATACAGCAGCGGCATGCCGAAATCAGCCGCGCCCGGCACGTTGCCGATCAGGTATGGCGAGTTGGTGAGGCTGGAGCTGTTCCAGGATGCGCCGCCCCGTAGCGTCAGGCCGGTCGTCACCCGTCCCACGAGCTGAACTTCAAGACCCCTGACCCGGTAATTGGCGCCGTTGGTAACGTAGCTCAGGTTGCCGGTGGCCGCAGGATCGAAGAACTGCTGCTGGACGTTGTCCCACTGTTCCTGGTAGATCGCGCCATTGAACAGCACGCGGTGATCCAGCCATTCGGTTTTCCAGCCGATCTCGTTATTGGTAAGGGTGTCCGGGGCGAACGCCTGCGGCGTCTCGAATTGCCCGCCCAGGTAAGGCCCCATCGCGGACCGATTGAATCCACCCGGGCGATAGCCCTGCGAGAACGTGTAGTACACCATGGCGTCCGGCAGAACGTGCCAGGTGATGTTCGCGCGGCTCTTGAAGCCCGAGTAGGTCGAATGCAGTCCCAGTGCATTGATGTTGTTGGCGTCCTCCGTGGCGCAGGGCGCCGGCCCGCAGTCATAGGTCCCGAACGAATAGACGTTGCTGCCGGTCTCGCTATTGCTGAAGTGGTAGTAGCGCGTGCCGCCGGTCACGGTGAGTACTTTCGGAATGATGTCGAAGTCGGCCGACCCGAACAACGCCCACTGCCGGTAGCCGCGCTGGATATCGTCGAGAAACGACTCGGTGTCGGGGCGCAGGTTGGGATTGGTCGCGGTGGAACCCGGGGCCGGGATGATATCGGTCTCGCAACCGACCTGCCCTGCGGCCGTGCAGGCAGGCAGCGACTTGTAGTGCCAGTCGGTGTTGTCATCTATCTCGAAGTCCTCCCAGAACGCGCCGGCAAGCGCACGCACACGCCAGTCATCGGGCGTGCTGAATCGGATTTCATGGTTCTGGTGCGTGTTCCTCTCGTTGTTGTGCCAGAAGGCACTGGGCGAATAACAACGGACGATGGCGCCGTCTTTCGAGCTCTCCTTCGGCGACACGCACTGGTAGTAGTCGGCAAAAATGCCCCGGCTGTACGCGGTGTAGTCCTGCTGCGCGTCGACTTTGCGCACCAGGTAGCCGCCGGTGTAAACCGCCTTCAGCAGGCCGATGCGGCCATTGAAGGTCCATGCGGTGTTCTCGAACCTGTCCTTGTCGTACGAGGGATTGAACGTCGTCACCGACAGCGCCGGCAGCGCCACGCCGTCGGTTGAGAATGGCTCCTGGTAGAACACACCCTCCGCATCCATGTCCTGGAATGTCTGGGTGAGCAGCGCATTCCAGTCCTCGTTGATCTTCCACAACGCCGACGCGCGCATGCCCTTGTAGGTCACCGGATTGATCGCGTTGGCGACCTGGCTGTCGTTGTTGATCCTGTTGATCGATCCGGGGTAGGCCGGCACCACGCCGCCAACGTACTTGATGATGCCGAGGTCGGTGGGCTCGCGCGTGAAGGTGCCGGGCACGTTGTTGATGTAGCCGCCGCGGTTGTCGTCGTAGATGACCGCGCGCACCGCCAGCGTATCGGCGATCAGCGGCACGTTCAGCGTCGCATCGACATTGGAGTTCTGGTCGCCGTGGGTGGTCCAGCCATAGCCGGCGTTGACCGTGCCTTCGGTGACGTCGAGCTTCGGCTTGTTGGTGATGTAGCGCACCACGCCGGCTTGCGCGCCGGCGCCGAACAGCGTGCCCTGCGGGCCTTCCAGGATCTCGACGCGCTCGAGGTCAGCGGCATAGACATCGAGGTTGCGATACGGCATCTGCGCCGACTGCTCGTCCAGGTACACCGCGACATTCGGGAAATTGGCATCGCTGCCGGTGCCCTGGGTGCCGAGCGCGCCGGAACTCAGTCCGCGCATGAAAATTAGGTCCTGGCCCGGTCCCCAGCTCGCGGTGGTGACATTCGGCGTGTACTTGACGATGTCGTCGAAGGTGCTGACATTCAGTTGCGCCAGCGTCTCGCTGGTCAGTGCCTGGATCGTGATCGGCACGTCCTGCAGGTTCTCCGTGCGCCGCTGGGCGGTGACGATGATCTCCGACAGCTCGGTGCTGGCGGCGGCGGACTCCGGCTCCGCGGGCTGCTCGGCCGCGGCCACCCGGCTTGCCAGGATGCACGCGGCGACCGCGGCATCGACCAGCAGCGAGCGGCGCGCGCGCGCGACCGGGCTGACCGCATGACTGGCGCTAACCGCAGGCAGTTCGCTAACCGCAGGCAGGTCGCTGACCGCATGAATGGCGCTGACCGCCTTCATTATCGAATTCTCCCTGGAACGATCCTGGCTGTAATGACACGCCGATCCAAGGGTACAGGCACCTCGTGTACCGTGCTAGACGCCGCTGCCCGCAGCCGGCGGCCGCTCCGGCCGTCGGTCGAGTCCGGCCGCGATCTGGCCCGTCATTCCCTGCGGCTGCACGTTGATGAACGGCCCTTTGCGGGCGGCGGGCACCGGCTTGCGGCGGCTCTTGCGCCACAGGTCATAGATCGTCAATGCGCCGGTCAGCGAGCCGAGCGTGACAAAATATGCCGCTGGGCCGAAAGCTGCGATCAGGCTGCCGGCAAGCGTCGGTCCGATGGCCGCGGCCGCGCCATTCAGGCGCAGCAGCGCGCTGCTCGCCGCGACCGTCTGCGACGGCTCGAGCTTGTCGTTGACGTGCGATATCGCCAGTGAATACAGCGTCAGCACCAAACCGCTGAACGCCGCCGACAGGGCCAGGAATAGTATCCGGGGCATCGTTGCGAACAGCACCAGGCTGGCCGCCAGCGCGGTGGCGAGCGTACAGACCCCGGCAATCACGCTGCGCCGATCGATGCGGTCGGACAGCCTGCCCACTGGATACTGCGTCAGCACCGCCGCCAGGATGCTCAGCGCCATGAACGTCGCCACGCCGACGGTGCCCATGCCACTCAGGCGCGCATACACCGGTCCCATCGAGAAAATGGTCGCCGAGATCAATCCGGATACCGCCACCGCCACCACGCCCAGCGGCGAATTGCGGTACAGCTCGCGATACCGCACCTTGCTTGGCAGCGCCGGTTCCGGCGCCTGGCGGGCGGACACGACGATCGGCACCATGGCCAGGCAGATCAGCGCCGAGACCAGCATGAACGGTTCCTGTGTGCTCGGATTCGACACCACCAGCAGGAACTGCGCGCAGCCCAGGCCGACATACAGCACCAGCATGTAGACCGCGAGCAGCCGTCCGCGGTTGGCGCGGCTGGCGCGGTCATTGAGCCAGCTCTCGGCCACCACGTAGATACCGGCGAAACACAGGCCGGATGTCGCGCGCATCGCGCCCCAGGCCAGGGGATTGACGAACAGCGCCTGCACCAGCACGGCTGCCGATGCCACCGCCGCGAGTGCGGCGAATACGCGGATGTGCCCGATCTGCCGTAGCAGCCGCGGCGCCGCAGCGGTGCCCGCCAGGTACCCGAGGTAGTAGCAGGACATCACCAGGCCCGTGACCGGCGTCGGGAACCCTTCCAACGTCGCGCGCAGGCCCAGCAGCGTGCTCTGCAGCCCCGCACCCAGCATCAGCACCCCCATGCCCAGCAGCAGCGGCCAGGTGGCACTGATGGTGCTCAGGGGCATGGTGGCTTCAGCGGCTCGAGCAGCCTGTCGTCATTGTTCTTCGGCGAGTTTACTCGGGTGCTTACCGGCCAGGCGACGATCAGGTCATCCGGGTACGCGATCAGCAGTGCACGCGCCTGCGCCGCGCTGCCGTCGAGCCACACGCGACAGCCTTCCGGTGTCAGGATCGCCGGCTGGCGCTGCCGCGTATTGTGAATCCCGGCCAGCAGCGGCGACGCTGGCAGCGTGATGATCGTAAAGCTCTCCGTCACCGTGCCATCCTCGGCCTTCGACGAATCCCACAGGCCGGCGAAAGCGAAGCTTTCCTGGTCGGCGGGCCGGATGAAATACGGCTGCTTGCTCTTGCCGTCGGGCAACAGATGCCATTCGTAGAATCCGCTGGCAAGCACCAGGCAGCGCTGGCCGCGCTTCCACGGTCCGCGATACGACGGCGCGGTCTCGACCGTCTCCACCCGCGCGTTGATGGTGCTGTACTGGCCGGGCACGCCCCTGGCAAAGAACGGAATCAGGCCGAAGCGCATGCGCCGGCACACGTGTACCGCGCCGCTAGCGATCGCCACCGGCGCGAGCTGCGTGGGTGCGATGTTGTAGCTGGCATCGAACTGCGGCCAGTCCCGGATGTCCAGGAACGGCAGCTCGCGCTCGAGCGCGCGTTGATCTTTCGTGACGTAGCGGCCGCACATGACAGGTGCCTTGAAGTCTATACAGCTTGCTGCAGCGCGGACTACTGAATGGACGCCGGGGACGCCGCGCCCCTACGTTGGCGGCATGATACGACGTCGCGAACACCGCAAGCCGCTATCCGACCGGCGCGACACCCACTGGCTCACGGTCAGCGACATGCAGGGCCGGGTGCTGGACTCGACCGCGCTGCCACCCGGAACCGACCTGTATGCGGCGCTGGCGCGTGCGATGGACCGGCTGGCGGCGGAGGGCTGGAGCATCGAGGACGACGGCCGCTACGGATCGTTCTTCTGCAACCGCGATGGGATACGCCGCTTCGTGCATCTGCGGCCCACCGACCCGGCGGTCACGGACCTGTATGGCCCGTCGACCTTCGATCCGTGCCCCACCTGCGGTGAATAGCAGGAAATCGCGACCTCGCGCCGGGCGACCGCCAACCGGCCCGCGGCGCGATATGATGGCCGCACTGGAGGGGACATGCTCGACGCCGAATCGCTGGCAGCGCCAAGACCGGACCGCGTGGCGCGCGGTTACCTGTATCAGCGCCACACGCTGGTCGTGCGCATCACCCATTGGATCAATGCGATCGCGCTGGCGATCCTGCTGATGAGCGGCCTGAATATCTTCAATGCCCACCCGAGCCTGTCCTGGGGCAGGTCTTCCTACAGCGACCGCGCCCCGATATTCGAGACTGGCGCAGCAGCCGCGGCGGATGGCAGCCTGATTGGCGTTACCCGCGTCTTCAACCGCAACTTCGACACCACTGGAGTGCTGGGCGTGTCGAGCGCCGGCGGCCGCCAGGTGGTCAAGGGCTTTCCGTCCTGGATCACGGTACCGAGCTTCCCCTGGCTGGCGATGGCGCGGCACTGGCACTTCTTCTTTGCCTGGCTGCTGGTCATAAATGGCTGCGTCTACCTGGCATTTTCAGCTTTCAGCCGTCACCTGGCGCACGACCTGCTGCCGACGCGTCTCGACTGGCGCTCGGTCGGCCGCTCCATTCTCGATCATGTGCGATTCCGCCATCCGACCGGCGTGGTCGCGACGCGCTACAACGTGCTGCAGAAGGTCGCCTACCTGGCGGTCATCTTCGTGCTGGTGCCGCTGATGATAGTGACCGGCTGGGCCATGTCGCCGCGGCTGGACTCGCTGCAGCCTGGTTGGGTGGAACTGTTCGGCGGCCGGCAGTCGGCCCGCACCCTGCACTTCGTGGTGGCGTGGGCGCTGGTCCTGTTCGTGCTGGTGCACGTGTTCGAGGTGCTGGTGAGCGGCGTATGGAACAACCTGCGCTCGATGATTACCGGCCGCTACCGGATCCCCCCGGACCCCACCTGAAGCGGTCGCGACGCAACCGACGCTACACGGAGCCGACCCTATGGATGCTGGAGACTCACCGCGCCGCCTGCGACGCAACCTGCTGGCCGCCATCGGTGGGCTGTGGCTGGGCGGCTGCGATGCGCTGTCGCGCACTGAATGGTTCCCGCGGATCCTGCGGGTCGGCGAAGGATTCAACCGGCGCGTGCAGCATACGGTAACGGCGCGCAAATCGATGGCGCAGGAGTTCTCCGAAAGCGACCTGTCACCCACTTTTCGCAGTAACGGCACCGCCAGTCCCAACGACGCCATCTACCAGGCGCTGGCGCGCGATGGGTTTTCCGACTGGCAACTGCAAGTAGACGGACTGGTGGAACAGCCGCTGGCATTCTCGCTGCAGGTGCTGCGCTCGATGCCCGGCAGGACGCAGATCACGCGGCATGATTGCGTCGAGGGCTGGAGTGCCATCGGCAAATGGAAGGGCGTGCCGCTGTCCGAGGTGCTGGCACTGGTGCGACCAACCGCCGCGGCGCGCTTCGTGGTTTTCCACTGCGCCGATCCGATGGACCAGGCGGGCAACAGGTACTATGAAAGCATCGACATGGAAGATGCCTATCACCCGCAGACGATCCTGGCCTATGAGCTCAATGATGCGCCGCTGCCGATCGGCAATGGCGCACCGCTGCGGGTGCGCATCGAGCGCCAGCTCGGATACAAGATGGCCAAGTACATCATGCGCCTGCAGCTGGTGAACAGCTTCGCCGCCATTGGCCAGGGCCGGGGTGGCTACTGGGAGGACCAGGGTTACGATTGGTATGCGGGCATATAAAACGCGGGTCGATCGGCGCATAATCCGTGCCGATCGCGATACCGGCGCCGGCAACCGCAGCAATCGGTGCCCAGGCCATGTCGAACAATCAGTCGGGGGGACATTCCATGAACAGACTCTTCAGCGTGCTGCTCGTTGGCGCAGTGCTTGCCATCGGGACAGGCGCGACGGCATTGGCCGCCAGCGCACCGGATCCGGCGATTGGCACGTGGACACTGAACGTCGCCAGGTCGAGGTTCAGCCCCGGACCCGCCCCGCAGTCCGCGACCCGCACCTACGCGCAGACCCCCGACGGCATCGCCCTGACTTTCAGCGCCGTCGCCGCGGATGGCACCCCGACCTCCGGCAGCTCGACGTTCAAGTACGACGGCAAGGACTACCCGATTACCGGTTCACCCGACTATGACACGCTGTCATTGAAGCGCATCAACCGCACCACGGTGAAGAGCGTGCTGAAGAGGAATGGCAAGGCCATCGGCTACACCATGCGCACCATCACCGCCCACGGCAAGGTACTCACGCTGTCGAGCAACGGCAAGGACGCCAAGGGCACGCACTTCCACCAGATCGCGGTGTACGACAAGCAGTAGCCCCCACGGCCGCTGAGGTCAGCCTGCTGATGTCATATTGAGGTTCAGTCTTTTCAGATATTCCCTGACCGCTTCCCGGTAGCCCTCGCTGCTGGTCACGGTCGCGCCGCACGCAAGCACGAAGATGAAATCACCGCGCGGAGTGCGGCTGAGTTCGCGCACGTGGTTCACATTCACCAGGCATGAGCGGCTGATGCGCAGCATCGGCTGTGTTTGCAGCGACGACTCCGCCTGCTGCAGGGTGCTGCGGGCGTGGAATACGTCGCGGCCGACCAGGAACTTCACGTAGTTGCGGTCGCCCTCCACGACTTCAATCGTGGCGACATCGAGCATGTTCATGCGGCTGCCTGACTGCGCCAGTATTCGCGTTGTGGCGCCCGACAACGCGCGCACATTGCGATCCAGTTGCGCCAGCAGGGCGGACAGTGCGGCTTGCCGGTCGGCCAACGCGTCGTCACCGCGCCTGCGGCGCACGCGCACCATGGTCTCGCGAAAGCGTTTGTCGTCGAAAGGCTTGAGCAGGTAATCGGTCGCACTGACTTCAAATGCTTCGAGCGCGTACTTATCGAACGCGGTCACAAACACGATCAACGGCAGCGTCGCCGGGTCAAGCGATCGCGCCAGCGTGATGCCGTTGACCGATTCGATCTGGATGTCCAGGAACAGCAGATCAGGCGGTTGCGCGCGGATGGCCTGGAGCGCCCGGCTGCCGTCGCCATACTCGCCGATGATCTGAAGATCCGGCTCTTTCGCGCAGCACTCTCGCAGCGTACGTCGCGCGGGCGGCTCATCATCGACGATAACGACATTCATCACGGCTCTTGCTCAGTACACCGGCTGTGCCGCGCCAGTTCCCTCGCGCAGCAGCGGCATGCCTACTTCGGCAATCCACCAGCCGGGACTGCCGCATCCGGCGGTCACTCTCGCCCGCTCGCCGAAATGCACGCTCAGGCGCTCGCGAATGTTGCGCAGCCCGATACCGCCGTGGGCTTCGATCGTGCCGGGCGCGCTGGTATTGATGACGCGCAATACCAGCCGGTCATCCGATGCGACGACTTCGACCCTGACGTCAACCGGACCGTCGTGGCGCGCCAACCCGTGCACCACCGCGTTCTCAATCAATGGCTGCAGGATCAGGCTTGGTACCCAGGCGCGCGGCAGCTGCGCCAGGTCTGGCAAATATATCCTGAGCCTGTCGGCGAACCGACGCTGCTGCAGCTCCAGGTACAGCCGGGCAAATTCTAGCTCCCTGGACAACGCTGAGAATTCATATTCCCCGGCTTCCAGCAGCCGCCGCAGCAGATCCCCGAGCTGCACGATCATCGACTGCGCCGCGACCGGATCCCAGCTGATCTGTCCTCGTATGGTGTGCAGCAGGTTGAACAGCGTATGCGGTGACAACTGCATGCGCAGTGCCGCCAGGCGCGCGTCGCTCCACGCGCGCTCCAGGGCAGCGCGGCGCAGCTCGGAGTCGCGGAAGCGCTGATACAGCGTGAATCCGCTGATCAGCGCCAGGCCGAATCCATAGGTGAGCAGGAAGCCGGTGGCACTCGCAATCCACAGCGGTATATGCGGCAACACGTTGTCCCTCATGGATTCATGGTCGCCGATCAATATTTCCGCGCCGCCCAGCAACGGTGAGGCGAGTGCGGCGAACAACAGTCCGAGCAGCAGCTGGATTGGAAGCGTGCGTAGCAGCGGCCGCCAGCCCAGGCGCAGGGAGATGCGCACACACACGACCAGCACCGGATAGAGAACCTGGTGTTGCAGGACGCGCGCGGTCCACGGCGCGAACAGATGCTCCGTGCCGCTCGGATCCAGCGTCGCGGACATGCTTCGCGCATACAGCACATTGGAAAGCGTGACGTAGGCCCAGAACGCAGTAAGGATCGCAAGCTGCGAGCGCTCGCCGACACGCACTTGCGCTGCATCACGATTCTCCCCGGTATTATCGCCGACAGCTTCGCCGACAGCTTCGCCGGCAGCTTCGCCGGCAGCAGCCATCGTGGCCGCGCCAGGCAGCTGATCCGCCCGCGTCAGGTTCATTGCTACCTGTGCCTCAACTTGTCCTGGGTACCAGTGCATAGCGTACGCGAGTTTGGTTGGGATGCCGCCCGGTGCGTGATTCCAGGGACGAACGCGTCGATATCAGGGACCAATCGCGCACGCCTTTGCCGCGGTGCCGCGCGCTGGTACCAACGCGTGGATTCGCGGGACAACATCGAGTCGTGAGTGCAGACGTGCTGCCGATCGATGCCGTCATATACGCACGTTGCCGCAGGTAACCAGCTTACCGATGGCCCAACGTACCCTGCACCAGGAGAGATCTCATGACTACCACTGACATCGATCGTCCTTCGCGCCGCGGCCTGCGCGCCGCCCTGACAGCGATCGCAGGCTGCATGGTTGCCGTCGGCGCCAGCAGCGCCGGCGCCGCGAGCCCGCCAACCGACGTACCTTCGATCGTCGTGCGCTACGCCGATCTGGATATCAACACCAGGCAGGGAGCCAGCACCCTGTATCGACGGATCGCGGCTGCCGCACAGCATGTCTGCCCCGATGCCGACATCCGCGACCTGACCCGCAGCGCACGAAGCCGCGCATGCCAGCAGCAGTCGATTGCCCGGGCGGTACAGGCCGTCAGCAGTCCGCTACTGGCTGCGCTCTATGAGGAGTACGCGAAACACGGTTGAGCGGCCGTCATGTTGGCGCGCCCGGAGAGACTACTCCAGACTTTCGGGAGCTCTCTCCGGGCGCTCAATTTGGGCGCGACTGACTTCCATGACCTTGCTCTCGTTCACGTGCCCATGTCCCATCTTGCACAGCTGCCGGTATATGTCCTGTGCTACTGCGCCGAAAGGGCTACCGATCCCGATCTGCCTGGCGAAGCGCAGCGCATACTCGACGTCCTTCAGGCGCAGCGCGGAGCTGAACACGATGTTGCGGTCGTGATCAGCGGCAACCATCCGTCGTATATTGCGTACCACTTGCGGACTTGCCGCCTGGCTGGTGGCAATCGCATCGGCAACCGCGCCGATATCGAGGCCAGCTCGCTCCGCGATCGCCAGACCTTCCGCCGCGGAAGCAATCTGCACGGCACCGACCAGGTTGATCATCAGCTTGTAGGCAGTCCCGGCGCCGATCGGACCAAAGTGGATCAGCCGGCTGGAGAGGTCTGCCAGGATGCCGCGCCCGGCGCTGAGATCGTCGGCGTCTGCTCCTACGAGCAAGGTGAGCTCGCCCGCCGCAGCAGATTCTGGCAGGCCTGTTACAGGCGCATCGATGTAGCGCAGGCCTCGTGCCGTGCACGTTGCCGCCAGTTGCATGACCCAATCATGCGACAACGTCGAGCATTCGATGCCGAAGCCGTTCGTCGCCAACGTGGCGGCGAGGATGCCATCGGGTCCGAGCCACATGGCCTTCGAGGCAGTATCGTCGGCGACCATCGAAACGACCGCATCCACTCCCTGGCATGCATCTCTCGCCGTCTCGTATGACCGTGCACCCTGGCGCACCAGCGAGTCCGCGCGGGCGGCAGTGCGATTGTGGACACTTAACTGGTGACCGGCCTGCAGCAAACGGGCGGCCATCGCCCGACCCATGTTCCCAAGGCCGATGAACGCGATTTTCGCCATACCCGTTCTCCAGGCCTCGGGCCACTAGCGCGGCACGCGAGGAAGCTTCTTCAAAGTGCGCATCCGCCTGGCTATGCCCAGACGTCGTTGCGGGCGGTGAGCTCGCCGCCGCTGTCGCCAGTGTTGAGAACGCCGCGCGGCTCGATGATCAGCGCGTGACACTCGATGGCCGCACGGGTGATGTGTTCGACCCCTCTCGGGACGACGATAAGTTCGCCCGCACGCAGCGTCACGCTACGGTCCCGGAAGCCCACCTGCATTTCGCCGCTGATCACGAGGAACACTTCGTCGGTATCCGCGTGGCGGTGCCAGACGAATTCGCCGAGGAACTTGACGACCTTGAACTGGTAGTCGTTCATCTCCGCGACCACGCGCGGCGCCCAGTGATCGGTAATCTTCGAGAGCTTGTCGGCCAGATTGATCGGCTGCATGGATGATTCCTGTAGGAGGCACCGGCAGATTATCGCGGCTTGCGGAAGAGAACAGCTATTACAGACACCGCATTCCGCGATAGCGTTCAGCGACCGTACGCCTTAGCAGCCCATGCCCTCGTGGCATGGCATGTTTCCATCGCCCGCTTGTAGGCTTTGCGTCCGCTGGTGCGGACCACATAGGCCGGCTCAGCCTCACCGAGGACGACGCCTCCAGCTCCAGTGGCCAACTCGAGGGCGTAGGTTACCGAAATGTCGGCCGCCGTGAACGTTTCGCCGGCCAGGTAGGGCGAGCGCGCGAATGGCGGCTGCAAGGCCGGTCTCACCGAGGTGAAGGAACTGTTGGTACGCGGGGAAGGCCGGGCACGTCACCGACGCCGACGAACTGCGGCGGGAATACGGCCGGCATCGGGATTCTGACCGTCAAGCATTACCGCCAGAGGTTGATTGATCGCCCGGAGGATTCTTGAGCCAGCGGTTCGAAGGTTTGAATGACTGGTTCCGGGCCGATGGTTTGGCAGCTCCCGGCCAAGACCGGTCGATGGAGAGCCGGAACTGGCTGCCACTTAGCTGACACTCGCCCCGTGGGGTAATCTAGCGGTTTCAAACGCAGAAAGCACTGCGTGTCAGAAAACATCAAAACCGAAATACTGCAGGCGCCGGCTGCTGCCTCGCAGAATGCCGTTTCCCCAGATGCGGGAGCAGTTAAAACTACGGAGATTTCAGCGCCTATGCTCGATGTTCACGCTCCCCACGAGCCGATTCACACATGGAAAGGTTTCTTCATCCATATCGCGACGATATGTGTCGGTCTATTGATCGCGGTGGGCCTGGAGCAATCCGTCGAGGCGGTCCATCGGAGTTACGAGAGGAAACACCTACGTGAATCTCTTCAGCACGAGTCCGAACAGATTCTTACAGATACTGTGCAAGTCGAAACAGCCGTGAGCAACGAGATTCATTGGCTGCAACAGGTGGATCTCGTTCTGAAAGGCGCCGCTGCTGGAAGCGGAGCCATAGGGCCACTGCCACCCATACCGAATGACGACTTCAATGTCCCGGACAATCCTGTTTTCAAGGCCGCAAAGGCCAGCAATAAATTCGCCTTGCTTTCTCAACAGGAGGCAGAAGCCTATGGAGAGATGAATGGACTCCTCGATCGAATCTTTATCGCTTACACTCATCGAGAGGATGCAATTCGCTCGATACTCGGAACTCAGCGTATCCTCCGTAGTGGCCAATCCATCTCCGCGTCATCGCGGCCGGGCACTTTCGACACGGCTTTGCGCGGGTACAGCACCTTAGTCGGGCTCACGCCGGCTCAGGACGAGCTAAAGCAGATGCAAAGAAACACCGTAGAACTCGAAATCGGCTCGGAGGAGTTTCGCTATTGGTCGCGCCAAGCCCGGGGAGCTGCGAGTGTAATGGTTCGTGGCGAAAGGAACTTGCACGAAATCGAAACGGCCGAACGCCAATTCAACAGTCTTCCGTAACCGTTCGAGGTTCTCGGCAGGATTTGGCCGACGCACGGTCGCCTGCCAGGATGCCCGAAAGCTGCCGCTGACGACTGGCAGCAGCGGGTCGTGAGTACTCAT
>Ga0209611_10010496_pt1 | contig 13627 bp, 16 predicted proteins | sample S1TSphgellanicum_3_FD_187693 | JGI IMG/M metagenome (GOLD analysis project Ga0209611, IMG submission 187693) | Host-associated microbial communities from peat moss isolated from Minnesota, USA - S1T2_Fc - Sphagnum magellanicum MG (SPAdes) (version 2) | ecosystem: Host-associated > Plants > Peat... | reverse complement strand
TTTTTTTTTTTTTTTTTTTCAATTTTTGTGATATTGAATATTTTGCCAGTTTTTTCCCCAAAAAATTTTTGCAAAATTAGTTGAATTTACACTAGGAAAACAAAAACTTTAGAAAACTTTCCCCACTTTTGTTGTCAAAAAATGACCAAAAATTCACCCAATTTTATTTATTTTTTAAATCATTACACATAAGTCCATAAGCCTCATATTTGTTGAAAAAAGGGATATAAAAATTTTAACCTATTATAAATTACAAGCCTATGGTTTAGCCACTACAACAAGGTTTTTTCAAAATCAATTTTCAGTTTAAATTTATTTTTAATTTTAATTTTTTTTCCCTTGTGTCTTTTATGAATTACCAAAAAGAAAATTCCCTTTTATTCTCTCATTAGCCCCCCCACCACCCCAAAAAAAAAAACAAAAAGCGAAAAAAAAGCAAAAAAAACGGGAAAAAAAAAAAAAGGAATTTAAGGTCAAGGTAATCTCCAAATGTTCCCTCCAATTCTTTTGGTTCCCATGGCTTATTCCTTACCTCACCCCGTATCTTGCGGTTCCCATTCGAACTGCGAACGTTGTTGTTCCCTGTCTCTCTTTCTAAGTTCCCTGGATCTCTTTCTAAGTTCCCTGGCTTTCTTTCTAAGTTCCCAGGTCTCTTTCTTTAACCCTAGAGTTAATTAAGCATCTGGTTTCAGGACGTCGTTTCAGGACCCAGTTCCCGACCTAAGTGAGTTACGGGACCTCAAGGTGAGGTCCCGAAATGGCTATGGTGGATCCCCAAGACGCTCGCGCAGAGAGAGACAGAGAAGAGACGCAGGAGAGGAACGAGAGAACGAGAGAGAGAGAGAGAGAGAGAGAGAGAAGGGGATTTGTGAGCGGAACTCGAAAAAGACGGGATCATCTACATTCTGTACAAATTTTTCGCATCTGCAATTTGTATCAAACAGGAAGAAAATCGATTCCAAAACAAGGCTGATCGTGGCTTCGGCAAGAAAACAGTATGCAAGCTGTATGTGGTTTTCGCAGCAGTAGCTGTTCGTCTGTTGTTGCAGCACCCGCTGCTCCTCGTCTTCCACCGCAGGTCTCTATCCCTCTGACCCTGAACTGAAATCCCTGTCCAATTTCCTCTCTCTCTCCTCTTGCATTCATAAACACACACACACACACAGACACATACATGCGTAAAAATTGGTAGCCGGAAAACATTTGCATCTTGTTTTTCGAGCAGTAACGCTTTTCACAACACGCAAGAATTAGCGAAGCGAGGAATGCGAGGAATTGGAGTTGCTTGACCGACCTTGCTAAATTTTGTTCTCGAATTTTGGTTTCCACAAAGCGATGGTTTCTCTGTCTTTCCCGAGTCAAAAAGCTGTTGTTTTCTGTTACATAGCAAGCTAGTCTGTCTAGCACTACGGTGATGGTGCAGGTCCCTGCGGTTTGATGGTTGGCATTGATGGAAAGAGGGACAGGAATTATAATATCTAGCTTGAGAGAGGTAAGCAGCTTCTGTTCTGAAGGAAATCGGTTCAAACAGGCGACAAACAAATTCAGAGTAGTGGAATCAGTACACTTATGTTCACCAGGATAGCACCAAGATCCACCAAGGATCTTTACCTGCTAGCAAGCATTATGAGGGTTTCAGTGGATCCTCCTACCCTTCTAAACAAGAGAAGAACGTGGGAAAATGCAGGGGTGGGGCAGACAGATAACAGGTGGCTGGCAGAAGTCTCACCTAGGGAACTCCATGTGGGGTGTTGATGGAGTAAGTCAAGAAATACATCCCTTTAGCATGTCTTTTCTGCAATTGCATATGAATATGTGCCGTGTGTTGAAGAAGATAAATGTCAGGAGGAGTTCAGTCTTCAAAACATTGTGGCAGCAGTTTCCTCACCACCTGCTGCTGTTTTTCCAAGACTGTTGAAGAAGTCTTCAACATTTTAGGCTATTGGATCCTCTTTTGTATGTTCTTTTGAGGTCCAAGTCTGCACATATGAAAATGATAGGATGGCTGACAGTGTGTCTTTCCAATTGTATGTTGCCAGCTGAAGCAGATTCAGCTGGCAACAATGACATAGCTCGCTTCAAACTAGGCAGTTGAAATAGTATGTTGAATAATGTTGGTCTTCTTTCCTCAGAGGTTGGTTTATTTTTCTCCAAGCTTTTATTATTGTCTTTCATCCAGGCCTTGTCAACAACAGCTGCAATTTAGAGGTTTGCTGTACTGTATACAAACCAGTGTGTTCTGAGTGGACCCAATTTCAGTTTGGCTGCTGAGATTGTGTCCAAATGCACATTGCAACAACCCTGGTGAGCTTCTGGATAGAACATTCAAGTAATAATGCAGCATCGATTTGTGACATTGATAGTGGTGTGGCTTGGTTCTTGAAACTTCTTCCACAGCCTTGATATCTGTTGCATGCCCTTGAAACAGACTACTGCAAGTACCTGTTTTGACTCCTTTGAATTCTTTGAAACAGGTCTCTCGAAATTCTTCCAAGAGAAATGGTCCTATAGCAATAAATGCAACAAGCTTGAGGCCAAATCAGACAGCAGCGTGGAACGATGCAGAGGCTCTGAGAAACTTACAAGTTGTGGAGGTGGACCCATTGCTCATCCCACATGTACACCATTTGCGATACCGGTTTCAAGAGTTTCTAAGACAGAGATCTGCTATTGATAAGCATGAGGGAGGTCTTGAAGTTTTTTCACGAGGTCAGTATCCAGTGAGGAATGCAAATGTAAGTTTGTTTTTGCAAGTGCAGGATTTCTGTAGCAGGACACAATCCTATACTGGACATTTTTTTGATTCCCAAGTCTGGTATGGCTTTGGAGAGAAATCTGGAACTGTTCCATTACATTCAGAGGTTCAGGAGATATCCTCCAGGTTCAGAGTTGTACATTTTCAATTAGATAATCTGCAGGATCAATGCCTCACATTTGTTTGCTGTGCTTGTGCAGGGTATGAGAAATTTGGTTTCACCCGTGAAAAAAATTGCATTGTGTACAGGGAGTGGGCACCAGCAGCACAGTAAGTTGTCACTTTCATCAAAGTAATCAGTGACCAAGACTAAAAACTATCACTGAAAATTGGTCTCTTAACATGGGATTCAGTACATTAGCCTGCATACTCAAGACTTCTCATCTGTAGATGATGTCGAAAACAGTCCCTCTGCACCAGCTCAATTCAAAGGCAAGTAGAGTGGGATTAACTCTATTCACCCAACACAGTGATGTGTTTCTTTTGTTCCACACATTTGCAACAATGCTGACAGCCTCAACTCCAGAGTCCACCCTCGCATATCATAAGATCATTCCTTTTCACAAAATGAGTTTGGATGATTTATGTAAATGAAGACATTGTGAAATAAAACTTTGGGGGACCAATCCTAAGGCCAAACAAGCTATTCTTTCTTCTGCTATTTCCCATTAGTGGTCTGTGCAGTGTTATCCTGAGATGAAGTGGTACTACACTGCAGGGCTGCACAATTGGTTGGTGATTTCAATGGCTGGGATGGAAGCAAACACAACATGGAAAAGGATCAATTTGGAGTCTGGTCTGTCCAGTTGTCTGATCATAATGGCCATCCAACAATACCTCATGGGTCAAAAGTGAAGTTCCGAATGCAAAAAGGGGATGGGAGCTGGGTTGATTGCATTCCAGCCTGGATAAAGTGGGCAACAGTTGATGCTGGCAAATTTGGAGCAGCATATGATGGAATATACTGGGCTCCACCTCCTTCAGAACAGTAAGTAAATTTTGTATTGTGTCATCTGTATTTCTGAGCAGCTGTAATCAAGGGAGCAAGCATTTTCACCTTTTTGTGGATGATTGTCTTGCCCAGATATCAGTTCAAGCATTTGCGACCTCCCAAGCCAAAAGCCCCAAGAATTTATGAAGCACATGTGGGCATGAGCTCAAAGGAGCCACGTGTGGCATCATACCGGGAGTTTGCAGATAATGTATTACCTCGGATCAAAGCAAACAACTACAACACTGTGCAGTTGATGGCTGTGCAGGAACATGCATATTATGGCTCTTTTGGCTACCATGTAACAAATTTCTTTGCAGCTAGCAGCCGATCAGGCACACCCGAGGATTTAAAATACCTAGTTGATAAAGCACATTCAATGGAGCTCCAGGTATTGTTGGATATCGTTCACAGCCATGCAAGCACAAATGCTGTTGATGGGTTGAACGGATTCGATGTGGGTCAAAGTGCCGAGTTCTCCTACTTCCATATGGGCAGCAGAGGATATCATACACAATGGGACAGTAGAATTTTCAACTATGGATCATGGGAGGTGCAACGCTTTCTGCTATCAAATTTGCGCTGGTGGTTTGAGGAGTACCAATTTGATGGCTTCCGGTTTGATGGAGTCACATCCATGCTGTACCATCATCATGGGCTGAATATGTGTTTTACAGGGAACTATAGTGAGTACTTTGGTGAACAAACTAATGTGGAGGCTGTGGTATACATGATGCTGGCAAATGATATGATTCACAGTGTTTACCCTGATGCTACAGTTATTGCAGAAGATGTCTCAGGCATGCCCACACTCTGTCGCCCTGTGCAAGAAGGAGGAATTGGCTTCAATTTTCGTCTGGCAATGGGTATACCAGACAAGTGGATCCAGTACTTAAAGAACAGGAAAGATGAAGAATGGTCAATGGGAGAAATTGTGTACACACTTGTGAACCGGAGATACACTGAAAAATGTGTTGGCTATGCTGAAAGCCATGATCAGGTCACCATGAAATACAGTTTCGTGCCTATATTTTGTCATTGAGCATCTAGTACTGATGGTGGGTGAAATGCCTACAAGTTTCAAGTGCAGTCTGCTGCCATACTATAATGTGGCTTCTGATTGTTTGTTGGGAAGGTGTGGGGAAGCAGTCAATAGTGGGAGATAAGGCATTTGCATTCTTATTAATGAACAAGGAGATGTATTTCAATATGTCTTCATTGCGACAGCTGAGTCCAGTTATAGATCGGGGAATTGCTCTTCACAAGGTACAGCTCCTAGTGTTCATAAAAAATCTACTCACCAGCTTTCTGTATCTAATCAAATGTCACCAAAAGATTGATTGCTTATGGATATGTCATCATTGTCTGTGCCCTGCAGATGATCCATTTCATCACCATGGCATTAGGGGGTGAGGGTTACTTAAACTTCATGGGTAATGAGGTGAGTGAAATCTAATGCACTTTCTTTTTGTTTTCCCCTTCCAATATGCACTTTAAAAATTGAGTATTGCATGTGAGTGAAAATTCATGTTCTGGCTTTTGGAACAGCTGTCATTAACTCTGGCTATTTCACAACTAGGTGTTTTAACAAGACAAGTGAACCATTAGTTGCATTCAACTGCAAAAGAAAGATCGCTTGTTTCTCCTTGCCTGATTAAGCAGTAATTAACTGGGCTTTTGTTTCTATGTAGTTTGGCCACCCAGAGTGGGTTGATTTTCCGAGGGAAGGAAATGGTTGGAGTTATGACAGATGTCTGAGGGATTGGGATCTCGTGGACACAGACCATCTGTGCTACAAGGTATATCAACATTTCCCCCATACTGAACATGAATCTGCAATGTCTCAACACATGCCAACTCATCTCAAGTTGCCCCAATGGCCAAACTAGTACAATCACAGGTGGCTTTTTCTGGATTTTTTAATTGTGGGATTTCCATCTTCTTCTTATTGGAGGATCTAGGTTGCATGATTGTTAATCTTCTGAGATGCTTTGACAGCATAGTTACAGCAGTATTATCCATACATGTCTTTGGCCTCTTCAGGCCTCACTTTTCTCTTTCATGGAAGTTCTTGCTATTGATTTGCTTGTGACTTTCCTTCAATGTTGTGTGGGCAGTTCATGAACAACTTCGACAGAGCAATGAATCTACTTGATGAAAAGTACAACTTCTTAAGCTCATCAAAGCAGATAGTGTCTTTCACCAGTGAAACAGACAAGGTGGGCCTCATGTTCTTCAACCCTTTCTTTCATTTTTGGGAAAATTTCTGGTTTCTTTGCAGCTCAAACTTGGAAATCTTTCAGTTGTCACCATTACAAAATCAGGCCTCTATTCCTTTCAGGAATTTCTGTCTCCTGTTATGATAGAGCAAAGAAAAGGTGGAATAACAGACTTGCATGTGCCATACATATATGATCTCTGATATCCAAAGTTACACATGCTTGCAGCTTATTGTCTTTGAGAGAGCTGATTTAGTGTTTGTGTTCAACTTCCATCCAAAGAACACCTATGAAGGGTATGTTACCCAATTTTCTGATTTGTATAATATTCAGTCATTTTCATTCCATGTGGCCCAGGATAAAGAATTTAAGGTCTACTCAACGTCAATGTTTTTGTTTCTTATTCCTGATAACCAGAGTATCTGCATATAATATAGGAATCTCAATCCATCTTCTGGAGCAAGTGGATATGTGTGATTTTAAACCAGGAGTTCAGAGCAAACTTATCAGACATTTAGTGGCAGTAGATGTATCTAGTCAATGAACAGGAACAAAACAAATTTTGCAAAGAAACCTTTCATATCACTATTATGGATTTATGCCTCAGTAACTCAGCATGAGGCCACAGTCTGCTCAGTGGTCTGGCTCCCTTTAAAACTGTGAAGTCAATGTGTAATTGCAGCCTTGGATATCTGGTTTGTAAGTTTATCATTTGAAACAGTGGTTACTTATCATAGAAAGTCTAGTAGTAGTATCCATCATCCTAGAAAGGTCTTATGATATGGTTGATTAGGGAAGCACAAACTTGTCATAGGATTCCTGTGGTCTCTATCTAATAATCCCCCAGTGGTCACCCCTTGCAGAATTAAGGTTGGGTGCGATTTACCTGGAAAGTATCGTGTTGCTTTAGACAGCGATCATGCTGAATTTGGAGGTCATGGCCGGGTACAGACTTCAATAACCTTCATGCTTTTCTCTCTTCCCCTCCTCTGATGTATCCCTCTTACTGTAAATGCACAGTGACAAATCATCCTGTGATAGCCATATACTAGTAGTGTAAGGTTACTGAACAGTTTTGTATGTTTTCGATCAATGAAGATCTCTGAATGAATGTCAAAAGGTACAAGAGCATGTTGCTTTATGAACAGAGCTTCTGTCTGAAGACTCTGCTTGTGCAGGTGGGCCATGACATTGATCATTTCACCAGCCCTGAAGGAGTGGCAGGGAAGCCAGAGACAAACTTCAACAATCGACCACACTCTTTCTTTGTTCTTTCCCCATGTCGCAGCTGTCAGGTTAGAGTATTCCCTCAAAAGAACAAAGTGGATAACATAACATGTACTGCTCATCTTTTGCTGTTTGCTCCAAATGGTCCTCAGTTAACCTCTATGTTTTGTAGGGTTGTATCTCCTATTTTCCTGTCTGCTGATGACATATCTGAAACTCTAAAACCTTATTATTGAGTCATACCTCAATCCTTTTCTTTTGCTGAGTTGAAGATCTGTTGCTGATGTAGTTTCCATAGAACAGTACATAAGCATCAGTTTGCATTGCCCTGCAGGTGTACTACAAGGTGCCAGAGTGATTTCCAATTTCACTAGACCCACCTGATGGACAAGGCCACCTATTGATGTATAATAGTCTCGAACACTTTCATTTCTTATCCTTCCAACAAGAGAGCAGTTGAAGTACTACAGAGTGAGCTAAATGTGCAGATAGTAGTTTCTTTGATGGTTGACATTTGATTAATGTCAAGGTTGAAACTATACACATGTAGGGAGATAACATAAGTGCAGGCACCACTGCTAATTGTATTCCAAAGCAGTAAGGTCACCTTCTCTTGTGAAAGAGTACACATCTATGCATAAAGAGGCGAAGGTAGAAGAGATACAATTATCAATGGCCTTGATTTTTGATCATCCACATTAAGTGTTAACATCTGTAGCAGTTCTATTAGAATTGCTGAGTGACAACTCCAAATCTTGTAATGAATTGCCAAATAGTGCAAGAATTACAAATTCAAGTCATCAATCATTCATGCAGGATGATCCCCTGGCATCTACCTAGTAGGTGTCAGAAGTCCACCAGAAGTTCAATTGTGTTGTAAAATCCGAAGATATGGTTTTCCCCAAGTTTCTGTTGAAAATCAGAGTGACCTAGAACGCCCAGAAAATTTTGGCCAGGGATTACCAGCAGCTCTCTCTTCATAAAACAGATATGGAATATCTTCACTATTACAGTGTCTAAGTCTTGACCTTCTTTTTTTTCTTCTTCTCTTGGACAACCTCTTCAACTGCAGCCTCCTCCACAGCTTCTGCCTTTCTTTTCTTCTTTGAAGATTTGACATCTGAAGGAGTTGTAGTAGTAGTCATGGTGGTTGTAGTAGTTGTAGTAGCCACTGCTTCAATCACCTGTAAGTCTTCAGCTGTTTCCTTAGAGACTTTCCTCTTCTGCAATGAAGACAATACAAATGTTTAGACAACTTTTTCCTCCTTGGTAACAGCGGTTTAGGTACAGCAATGGCATGAAGATCATTTCTACTCTGTAGATTTGAGCAGAATGATGAATATCAAACACACCTTTGATTTCTCTTTTACTTGGACAATCTCCTCAACAACAGGGGTTACAGCTTCAGCCTCTGCCTTTGGTGTCTTATCCTTCTTTGACTTTTTCTTAGCTGCCAATGTCTCTACTACAGTCACCTCCTCTTCTACAACTTGAGCTACCTCCCGCTTCTTGTCTTTTGTCTTTTTACCAGAATCAGGTTGGATGGAGACTCCGACAGTGGAATCTGCAGCTGGATTGTATGCCTGCACAGATACAATGAACAAATGAGTCAATTCAAACATCACTATTGTCACCCACAACTTGCACGGGTGAGAACTACTGGCTAATGAACATTACTGTCCTAACTTCAAACTAAAAACTGTCTGTGAATGGTGGATACTAAAGGGGTTTCCTTCATCTTTTTCTAGCATCTCCAATGTCAAGCCAAGATATGAAGTCATGTTTTGGAATTTGCATTCATGCACTATCTGACATTTGCTTTACAGTTTTGAGTCCTAGAGTTCCTAAGTATTTTACCTTTGCAGCAGAGAGAAGACCTGGTGTATCTCTCTTTCGATCCTTATCATATGACTCAATTTTAGCCTTGCCCTTGGCTGCCCCGCTGATCTTCCCCAATGCTCTACCTTCAAGCTGTCGTAACCTTGCTTCCACCTAACCACAAGCAACTTAGTGAATCAGTTGGGGAAAAAAGGCCAGCAAAAAGACATCACAAGCAGTCTGCCATGCAAACTCAGAGTATGTACTATCAAAACATGCCCACCTTCGCACGACTTTCGATACCAATACTAGCACTGGTATCATCTCCAAGGGCATCCATTCGGATGGATAAGGCAGATTTTGCTGCAAGCACCCGGGAAATCTTTCCCTTGAATTTGGGAGCAGCTTGACCTATCAGTGAGGCATGATATATTAGACCATACTTGGGCGTCTCATGCTTTGTCTTTAATGCTCTAAAAAGCGCCTGCAAGCCACAGAGAGAGAGTCAAAAAACTGAACAATAGCTCTACCACTTGTCCAGATGTGTCCTAGTCATCAGGAAAGGAAGATCATGAATTCAAAAATGTTGAAAGGACTTCTTTACCTTCTCAGCACCCAAAATCTGAACAGTGCTGGCAGGATGCTTGGCAAGATTGATGAGACTACCAGCATGAGCAATGAGGCGAGCACCAACAAGCTCTCCAACCATGACTGTCAGATTGGGAGCAATAGCATTCATGCGACTCCGCAGATAGTCAAAAAGCTGGCCACGATATTCTGACAGTGAAATCACTTGGTCGCACAAGGACTTGATATTCAACATATCATGGTCACTAACCTCTGTTCCCATAGAGATGACTGCCGCTTCTTTCATCTCTGACTCCACTTCTTCAGCCAATATCTGTCCAAAAAGGAACAAAGATGAGTTTTTCAACTAAATCCAGACCTGAAATTGAAACCTAAACCCCTTTGAATCAAAGCAATAATTTTGGTTGAACATGTATGATCCAAGATAGTCCAAAAGTGAGGTTTATAAAACTTAGGTAGATGCCAATGAAGAAGAAAGTGGGCACAGATACCACATGACTTACTGGATGCTCTTGAAAAAAGACTCATAAAAGTAAGGGATAAAGATGCTTACAGCTGAGAAGTCAAGATCTGCTGCATTAGTCCGGCTGCCCATGAACTTCACTGCCTTTGCAAACTGTACATTATCCTGGATAATCTTTGCAAGCTCCGGAAAGTGCCATCCATACCATTCTCGGACTCTCATGGCATAGGTATTTAGTTCTTTATCCAAGTCATCCAGAAGACCAATAGCTTGCACTATCATCGTATCAACCTGTTACAAGAAAAAGCAAACATATAAAATTAAGTTTAAATTAGGTTATAAAGAGGGAATTCACAAAACAGCTGCTCTCTTCTGAAAGAGTAAAATAAATGTGAATGCACAAGAAGCAGAGTTTGCCACTCACTGACCTTGTCAGGGCTAAATTTGAGTTTGTAGCGGGAAAGGCTGTGAGAGAGACCAAGGCTCATGGGCACAATGTCTGAACCAGCAAGACCCACAATGAGCTCTGATAACTGGGATCGTAAGCCTCTCATGAGCTCTGCCACTGCTGCATTGTTCACACAGTTGATTTCCTGCAACATTATTGAAATTTCATAAATGCAAAAAATTCTGCAAAAGGGATCCAAAATACACATTGAAAGACATTTATAAATATCTCTCATAAGAATCAAGACATCTCCATTCTCACAACTAAGAAAAATCAAAGCAAGGTTACCGCTTCTTCAACATTGAAAGAAATCATAGATTTCCTTGTGTCTCAAGAATCATAGACCATTAACCATAGAGGAAATCCCATGGGAATCAAGTAATTTTCATAAAATAAGCAAAAGAAATAGATCTGGGGGAAAAAAAGAGAGAAAAAAAACCCATACATACCAGTTTGTCACTGATTGCCTTTCCGAGTTTGGAGTCTGCCACCACCAGAGTCTGTCCCTTGCATTGAGCTTTCAGAAACTTCCGAAGACCCTTGGGAAGTTTACTGTCAACAAGATGAGTTGCAGCATTAAGTGCATCTGTTGTACTCTCAAATTTGTCAAATGCCTTCAGCTTCACCATCTGCAAAAAATATGCCCCAAAAAAAATCCCAATACTTCATTCAAAAGCAGCTGCATACCAGACCTTGCTTTTCTGGCTGTTCAAAACCCGCGTGCAAGAAATTCATTGCTTTTCGATATCATAAACACAAACAAACCAGATTGTGCACAACAAAGGGCAATTCAAATTGCTGTTTACAAAATAGACGTAGCTCACCTTCCTTGCACCCTCTGGTGTCTCAAACTCTTTCCATAATTCCTGCAACAGAAAAATATGAAAACCAAGTCAACATCACTAACACAGAGTCTCCTGTACACCCTCAAGAATCAAGAGACGTGAAAATGATCCTTATAAGACGAATAAACTGCTGAATACATTGGACATACACACCAGCGAAGGAATCTGAAAAACCTTGAGCCTAAACCCTAGACGGATCAGCATGACTGGAAAACTAGATGAATGTCTTTGTAACTACAACAAAGCTTGGAACGACCTAATGGTGTATGTACCTATGCTTCAAACGTTCAAGTAAGCATTGCAGAAAGAGAACCGAACAAAAAATCCTTACCTCAGTATTGTCTAGTTTCCCTTCATTTAAAACCTTGAACAATGCAAACCCTGCGGGGGTCTCAAATAGTGCCAACATTATGTGTCGGAATGGGTGTCGTCCGTCAAGTCTTTGCTTCTTTCTTCCTCACCCCCACTCAGTCTAGATCCGATCCGTAGAACGAATTTCCTCACAGTGGGGAGGTTTTTTCGGAAAGAAGCTAGCTTAACTCTTCTTCAATCCGTTTCTGCAAAAAGCGAAACAACCTTTCAAAAAAAGTGGGGGGGGGGGATGATCTCCGGTTCCTAGTTAAACTCTTCAAACACAACAACAGCAGCAGCAGCAACAACAACAACAATAACAACAGCAACAAGCCTGCAGAGATGAGAAGTCAGCTGAACAAATCGACACCGAGAAGGGCTCAACCGACAAGAACTGAAATTCCAAAAGAGTTGAAACCCAGAAGCATAGAGCCAAAAAGCCTCTTGCTTACTTACACAGAAATCATAACAGTCTCCGGAGGGAGAAGAAAATTGCAGAAGAAGAGCGAAAAACATGACCAGAACACGGAATGAAGCGCAACAGAGCAAAAACATAAAACCAAACAGCGGCTACCCGCGGCGGCCACTAAACCCTAAACCCTAGGGCCTACCGATGACTGGCGGTATCGGTCAAACCTCCTAATAGTGTAATTCCAATTACATTACAACATATAATTAGCTAGTAGGGACCTACTTCAACCCTACGTAGCCCCTATTACCTGTACAACAGTGCCTGTTGGAAAGTATACTTCAGTTGCCGGGAACGTAGGGTACCTTTGGAATTGTTCGTGTGTAAAAAACCGCTTATACATCATTATGTGGACAGAATTGTCACCTGGTGGAAACCGAGCGGCTGCTCTGTAATGAGCCTCCGGTGACCGATTATTAGCCATGGAACTGTCTTCTTCTCTGTCTCTTGCGCTCCTGGATATGACTCCACAGTAGCTCCTTTTCTTATTTGCCTTCAATTCCTTGCCAAAACAAGGAAGTTGAAATCGTCGTTTGTAAAAAGAATTATTGCCTTTAATTCCTTGCCAAACCAGAAGTTGAAATTGTTGTTTGTGAAGAATCAGTGCACCTTCAATTCCTTGCCAAACCAGAAGTTGAAATTGTTGTTTGTGAAGAATCATTGCCTTCTCAGTGCACCTTCAATTCCTTCCCAAACCAGAAGTTGAAATTGTTGTTTGTGAAGAATCATTGCCTTCTCAGTGCACCTTCAATTCCTTGCCAAACCAGAAGTTGAAATCATTTGTATGTAAGAATCTCTCGCCTTCTCATTGCCTTAAATTCCTTGCCAAACAAGAAGCTGAAATTGTTGTTTGTAGTGAATCTTTTGTTTGTTTGTAAGAATCTCGTGCCTTCTCATTGCCTTAAATTTCTTGCCAAACAAGAAGCTGAAATTGGTGAATCTTGTGCCTTCTCATAGCCTTCAATTTCTTGCCAAACAAGAAGCTGAAATCAGTGTTCATAATGAATCTTTTGCCCTCTCATCACCATCAATTCCTTGCCAAACCAAGGAGTAGAAATTGTTAATAGTAAGAGCCTTTGCCTTCTTATTGGCTTCAGTTCCTTTTTAGTTCCTCACCAAACAAAAGTTAAGATTTTTGTGTGCATTTAGAGTCTATTTGCCTTCTCATTGCCTTCAGTTCCTTGCCAGACAAGAAGTTGAAATTGTTGATTCAAGACCTCTCTCTCAAACATCCCTGTTTGCTTTTCATGTGATTGCAAAGCATGGCGTACCATAGCAAAACTATGGTGCAATCTGTTTTTGTTCACCTTGACAATTACATATCTAAAGTAGTTCAGCATTGATAATGATGAATTTAGTTTCAACATGCAAAATACCTTCCATGTTAGTTTGCATTTTCCTCATGGGTTCACAAAGGCCCATATCAAAGAGCCGACTCATCCATCCCAACTCT
>Ga0209611_10010494_pt1 | contig 13628 bp, 10 predicted proteins | sample S1TSphgellanicum_3_FD_187693 | JGI IMG/M metagenome (GOLD analysis project Ga0209611, IMG submission 187693) | Host-associated microbial communities from peat moss isolated from Minnesota, USA - S1T2_Fc - Sphagnum magellanicum MG (SPAdes) (version 2) | ecosystem: Host-associated > Plants > Peat... | reverse complement strand
ACTTGAAAAAGAATGAGGTGTATCTTCTTTCTCCAAACTTCAAACTTGCATCCAAATAAACAAAAATATAAAAGTGAAAAAAAAACACTTTATTTTTATCATACAAAATAATAATAAAAACAAAAAACACATTAAAAAAAATTAAAAAAAAAAAACTAAAACATGAACCAAGTTTAAAGAAACCGGGGGACTTCACAGTGCCCGAAGGTCACGGGTACCCACTAGTATATAATAAATACTCTTAGAGCATGACCAACAGTAGCATTAAAATGCTCCTGTACAGTGCTTTTGGGATGAAGATTTGAAAAAAACAGTGCGAAGCTGCTTGGGGCCTGGATATGTCCTAGCAGGGCCCTCTGAAAGGGTGAGCAGCAGGAAATGACTATTTCTCAGCAATAAATGATTGTTTCTCATTGGCCAACTACAATGATTGACCCATGTGATGAAAGTTAAATAGTGTCTCCCTTTCTACTCAGTTTGTACAATCCACTTTTTAGGTTCATGGGTGGTATGGGGAAAAACTACACAGTACACACTGGATGTGCTGAATACATGCTCTTATTGGTTATAACTACTCACAACCCATATTGATTAGTTGTGGATGCATCTAATGTTCTCTTTGCAACGGGTTACCTCTGATTACACCTTTACAAAAATGACATTTTCAGTACTGCCCAAATAAAAACATCTTCTACCAATATGAGACTAAAATAATGCTTAACTTAGGCAGATATTTACAATACAAGCCCAACCAAACTTTCAGGCAAATGACATGGAACAAATTGTGGAACTATTCTAGAGAATATCTTGGATGTGTTTTGCTGCACTTAATTGCTTCAGTAAAATTTTCATTCTTAATTTTGTTCATCACCATTTTGGACCTAACCTTTTACAAAGAGCTTGGGTATTTATTGTGAGTCATATTAATTAATTTAATTAGTTGTAATACATCCGGAAGCACAAAAAAGACCTCTCTCACTAGTCTTCTGCAGTCCAGAGCAGTGAAAATAGAGGAAACAGAGAATGACCCAGAGCTGTTGATGTGCACCCAGATCTTTGGATTCCAGGTAGATAAATGGTTCGGATCTGACAGGATTTTCACTTTATGTTGGTGCTTGTTTTCATCACTGGCCTTTGTATGTTTGTGTTTCTCTCTCTCTGGAACTGTGCTCCGTGATAATTGCAGAAGTGTTTTTGAAGAGAAATTTGATTTAGTTCAGCTTGCAACCACCTCTAACCAATTCTTCCAACAACAGAATTAAGCCATTGTTTATCCTTGCATGTTTCACGAGTCTCAAGCTTTCCACCAAGACAAGTTTTTCTCAATTCAGTGCTGAGTTCTTTCAGGATTCTGGGGCCATTGGTTTATCAAAGCCCTACCAGCCCTTCCCATGAGTTTTTCACAGCATACCCATTTGCAACAATGTTGTAGTATAACTTGTCAGAGGCTCCTGTTGAACCCCAAAAAAGTTGCTGTTGCATAACATTTCTTCAAAGTCTGGTTTGTCATCCATCCAGATGAACAACGGGAGAAGGAAGTATGCCTGTTCCTCAGTCTTTACTCATAATCAGGGACAGCGTATTTTTGCACTCCATGGAACTGAGATTTTGGAGTCTTATTTTCCAAAAGTTAGGGGTTTCTGCAGGAAATGCATGAACAAACACCATCAAGAGGTCAGGATTGTTGAATCTGTGAGACTCCAAGATCATCCTCGGAAACATGGAGTGACTTTACCTTCATGGTGAACTACAGTATGCTGTTGGTAGATGAAGAGCCATTTGGTTAGCTCATCAAGAACCTTGCAAGGGCCCCTCATAGCCCTGAAAGTAGACATCAATAAAGTTTGCCAGCCAACTGTAATTGACCAGGATGATCCATAAAGTGTCAGGCTTGCACTAGGGTTTCTTGAAAATCCTGACTTTGCAGCTCAATATCTATTGGACTTAAATTTTTCTGCACGTACTGAGTAGGAAATAACACTACCCTGTGGCTTTGAGTGGTGCACTGAATGATTTTCAAAGAGTGACTGGTCATTGTTCTGACACTAGGTTCAAACCATACTTGGTAACAATCCAGCATCACCACCATGAGAAATGCCTTCAACACAACTGATCTCCTGTATCATTCCTTGACTTGTTCTGTTTGCAGCCTATTAGCTAAATTAAATTGCAGCTTTGGTCTCCTTTGTTTCAGACAACATTCTTTACAAATTCGGACACAAAATTCAGAGACATCCATGAGAGCAAGAGATGAAGGCTCTTGATCAACTGTTGTGGCTACATGTTTAGACATCAGTTTTGTACTGGGATGACGTGGAGCACCAACCAAAAGAACAGCTAGCTCAAGATCTTCTTCTCTTGATGCAATTGGTTGCAATTAAGAATGAACATATCAAAAATAGCTCTCCAATTGAACCTGTATTTTCATGCCTACAGAAGGGAAAGATGCCTGTCAACAGACCAGGCCTTTGACACTTGAAGTAGCGAATACTGATGGAACGTTTGTCATGCCTATTACCTATATGACAATAATTCATTCAAACTATTTGCAAGAGTTGCAATCTTCTTCCCTATGGCTTAGGTGCATCTGTAGCTGGTAAAAATGGAAACACAGGCTTTGCCAAATTGATCTCCTGAGTATCAAGTATAGTGCTGCCTAGCCGTGTGGGGGGCCAGTACCGCATGACAGACCGCCCCAGTATATTCTTCAAAGGAAGTGGTCCCCTGCAAATGTAAAAACCTCAAAGTGAACTTCATGCCGACTTCAGTTATGACAGAATAAAAGCCCATGCGCTGATGGGCTAGGGACCAGAAAATGGCAGTTAGGCACCTCACCCTGGATGCTAGATGAGAGGAAGACAGTGTCCATGATGCAAAACATGTAGAAAGCAAGGAGAATTCAGGTGGACTAGATCCTATGCACTGACCTGATGTGAATCTAATTTTTCTGAAGAAATAGGTGCACATAACTACCTAACCAGAAGTGAATCCCACTACAGAAAGCACAAGAGATAGGGCACATACCACATATGAGAGTCATAGCTGTTGTTCCGATTATCACCCATCACAAATACATGCCCTTCAGGCACATACTGGAGAATCCAAAGGAAAGTACTAATTAGAACTCATTAAAACACCATCAATCCCTTACACCCAAATGCAAAGTATGAACAGCCCCTGTGGCAATATCAACAGCCAAACAAGCTGAGCATAGAAGTCACAAAACTAAGCAGAAAACTTGAGTACCATTGCAAAACTGCAGAGATAAAAGAGATTTGAGCAAGGTGGATGAGAAATCTAGGTGTCTATGAGCTACATGACACTATGACACATTCTACGATTGATCTTGCACATCCTTGGTAAAGGTTTCAGATTATGTTTCTATATTTGGAGTATAGGGCATATAGTCACATACAGTGGGCTTCATGTCATAAATAGGAGGCTCTGCAATAAAGTCCTCTGACTTCACTTGGCCATTCACATACACCTTCCCTTCATGCACCTGTCATGAGAAAAGCAGAAGTCAAATCTCACATTTAGTACAAAAGGAACTGAGGGAGAAATAGTTCAGAAGTGTAGTAGTGGGTGTGAGATATTCTTAAAAGGGAATTGTGTTGGAACCCTTGGAGTTTGAGAGCCACCCTGTGAACATCAGGACTCTTCTGGCCAACAATTTGTGAAACATGATCAAAAGCTCTGGAGCTATGATACATCCAGTTGAAATGAAGATGTCCACTGCAAATAGGAAAATGGTGCACCCAGGCAAGAACCACTCTGGAAAATCGAATATGTACTTTCTCACTTGCAATCAGTTGCATTTGGAGCTTTGCCATAAATTGAAAAATCTACATCCCCACTCAATCGGTAGAAGCCAATGAGCACAGCTTCAAGTTTTAACCATAAACCTCATAGTACAGAGACTACAACAGAACCAGAGGAAACCCTAAAGCCCTCATTTTCAAAATATAGTTGCAGTACCTCTACAAGGTCACCAGCTTGTGCAACTATTCTTTTGACAAAAACCTCTCCAGCAGCATAACCCCTTTCCTGAAAAATGAAGAACCAAAGCCCCCATCAGTCCTAAGCCCTGCGGCCAACCAACCTTAAAGGTTCACAACAACTCAATTTCAAGTACAAACTTTTATTGATGGCATGCTACTGTTCCAAGCAGAGAATATCTGCTCCACTTCAGTTGTCCAAATTGACCTGTTGCAGTACAAGAACAAGTGACACAGGCATGTGCACAGAGGACTGATGGCTATTGGTATCAGAGCTATCCTGTAGGAGGGTTTTCAGAGTCGTAGATGGTGTCAAGCTAACATATCCTAGCACACACTTTCTTATAAGAAAGTCACCAAAACATTTGTTTCCATGTATAAATGAACCCTAGCTCAGAATTCAATCAAGTGTAGAAAATTGGACTCCCACCTGCAATGATTCAGGAGCCTTGAATATTACAATGTCATTCACAGTTGGCTTCCGAAAGTAATAAGAAACCTGTGAAAAGCACCCCATCCAAAATCTCAACGCCAAATAGTCAATTTTTTAAGCATGATCCAACAGAGATATCACTAGATTTCACCTACAGAATGTCACATGTGAAAACTAACTATATTGCACAATATGCCAATTCCACTTCTAATTCCCAGTTCTGCTTTTGAAACTTCACAGCCAATGGATTCAGGTTTTGTTTCACATTGTACTTTGAAATTTGAAAGTGCAGACATCTATCAACCAAGCATAAGATGTGACATGAGTTCTAGTTTGGCCATCTAATGTGCAAAAGTGAGCTTGTCAAAATTGTTTAAGTGCCCATTTCAGAGATTGACATTCAGTTTATAGCTATACTGCCGTGGTACTCGAAGTGCAGCATACCGTAACCCTAATTAGGTCACGACAAACTTGTCTGAATCTACCGAACGAGATGGTGGAAAGGAGGTGTTCCGGATATGGACATCACACCTTCTCAGCGAGGATGCGGTCGCCAACTTCAAATGTAGGATACATGGAGAGGGAAGGGATGTATCTGGGCTCCGCAACAAACCATCTGAAGAGAAGGGATACAGCAAAAGCTACAAGAATGGTTTTGCTGTCTTCAGAGGAAAGGTTAACCCATTCAGGTAACCATCCGCTCCCATCTTTCTTCTCTTGTAGATCAACATTATCATCATATTTACCAAGACCATTCCGGGACCCACTAGAGCCAAGATCTTCCTTCCCGTCTCCACCCTCACCGTCACCCCCGTCACCCCCATCCCCAAAGGCAGGCCCGACGACATCACCCTTCTGCCTGGGACTTGAGCCTTCACTTAAGGCATTACACGAAACTGTGGCATCTCTTTGCAAATGACCATGAAAAACCTCAAGCTTCTGTTGAGCTGCAAATAATCCAGAAGTAAGATTAAACCTTACAAGTACGTGAGGGGAAGGCACCCCTGCACAAAATAATCTACATGTAATTCTATTTGAGGTCCGTCTGCCTAGTCCATAGCTTGTCCCAATCCTCCCATGGTTTTCGCCCCTTGGTGCGGACAATTGCGAATCAGGAATGAGCTTCCCAGGTGTAATTCTTGCTTGCTTCCTAGTTAAGGTAAAGCTTTGGTTCACAGCAGAGTAGCAGCAGGAGACAAAAACGTGAGCTACTGCCATCTGATATGAACTTCACACAAAGGAAAGCTCGAAATTACATCTACTGCTGTGGCATGAGGACGAAACCAACTCCCATTGCAAAACCCTAAACTGTAATGAAGCCAATACCAAATTGAAAAAAAGAAAATGGGTTTCTCCCTCAGAGCTCCATCTCCTAGGCAGAAGTAATCAGGAGGAGAAGAAAAAGGGCTTGAGGACGTGTGCAATTCTGTGTATGTCTCTCTCCAAAGACTGCAGATCAATCAAGGAAGACGACCGTAAAGCACGTGAAGAAATTTCCTATTGTACTCGGGAGGGCACCTGAATGTATCCCTCAAAAGATAAGAGAAAGAATCTTTTGTGTGCTCGTACTAGGGCTACGCGTTGCTCCACGCAACCATTTACGCACATTTAATCAAAGGTCGAAAGTTTGCATAGGAGGAGGGGATCTTATGCCTACCACTATTTAGGAGTATGAGGGGTCTTACGCCTACTGATAGCCTACTTATATGTTCGTTATCCCTCCGCTCCTAAATAGTAGGTATAAGTCTCCTCGGACTCTTACTGCTATCTGTGATTAACCTTTTGATAAAGATCACCTCCTGTTTAACACTACGTAAGGCCTACACAGATGTAGGTTATTTCTCCATTGAGAAACCTCCACTCAACAATTCAGCTACCACCTTGTCCCTGGGCCTCTTTATTCTTGGGTGTGCCCACCAACCCAGGGTTGCACTCCAATCAAAGTGTCTAATGGTGCATTCACACTTGATGTTAAGTCAGTGTTAAATGAAAATCTAGGTGGCATCATCCTAGGTGGCACCTGATTGTCAAATGGGTGATAGCTTAATGATAAAGTGAATGTTAACTTAACATAAAATGTTCATCATGGTAAGTAGGTGTAAATTTCTAAATGACCAACATGGTGTTAGGAGACTAACGACTAGAGTCCCTAACACCGAGTGTGAATGCACCTTAAGTGAGCCAGCATGCACTCCAGGGGACCAGTTTTTTTCTTTTGGGGAGGCTGAGGGGTGTTGGATTTTTTGAAATTTTTGGTCGTTCTCACTAAGTTCCCATCATGTTCCTCAGATTCCCAATGTGTTCCTCAACATGTCTGTCAAGTTCCCAATGTGTTCTGCAATATATTCCCAATAATACCTCACTTTATGTCATATCCTTTGGCCTTAAATTTTACTCTTCTAACCTCTATAAGCAACCCAAAAGGAAGAGACTGCAATATAAATATTTTGGGACTGTCCAAAGCTTGATCATTTTTTCCTGTGATGGGCCAATCATTGATTATCAAAGGGAAAAAACAAGTTGAACTTTTAAGAGTGCTAAATAGTTTCTTCCCTTTGGCCCAGCTATATAGGTGAAAGGAAGAGAACATTTGCCAAAGCATATGGGATAAAAGTGAGGTACTATGGAGAACATGAAAAAAAGAGTTCGACACCATTTTTGGCCTGGACTACTAACCTTGCAAAGAACACCCTATCTATTGAGAGCACAATAGGCTGCCTCATGATTAAGAGGGAGGTTCAATCCACAACAGTCCAAAATAAGTTGTCCATAGAGTGGGTGCTATGGCCCCTTTACAATTTTGGTGAGGGACTGTGACCATGGAAATGTTGAGAGCCGAGAGCCCTCAAAATACATCAAAAGGCGGTCCAATGGAAACTCAAAAATCATTTATGTGTGGGCTCGGGTTGTCAAGTGCCATGTAAATGAAATAAACTTTATTGAGGTATCAACATATTATAATGAAGCTGAAAAATATAACTAATTTTTTAATTTAAAATTTGATTTTTAACTTGATATTCTATGTTTCTTCTTTTTACTTTGTACTAGCTTAACGCTCTAAACTTTTTTTTTTCCCTCATTTTTTTCCTCACTTTTTTCATTTCAGCAAGTAGCAACATCATGGACCATAGGAGAAAAAAAGTGTATATAAAAAATCCAATCAAACATAGATTTTTTCACCAATGGGCTAACAAACTTTGCACCTACCTTTTATTTTAAAAATATTTTCTAAAAATGAGAATAATTTGTGTAAAAGAATTTGAGTAATCACAATTTTTTTGGACCATGGGACTAACAAATTTTGTGCCCACCTTCAAAAGTATATATCATTAAATTTTTGAAAAAAATGTAAAAATAATCCAACCAATCACAGTTTTTTGGCTCATGGGATATTTCGTACTCACCTTCAAAAAAAAGCATTATAAAAAAATTGAGGAAAAATCATGACAAAAAGTTTATAAACCAATAATGGCTTTTTGAGTTCATGGTCTAACAAATATCGAACCCACTTCTAAAACGAGTTATAAAAAAAATCTGAGTTTGCATTCATGATGTAACAAATTTGCTACCAACCAAGCTCACCTCAAATATAGGCCAGTTTGACAACAATTGGAAGAAGTGAGCTTGACAACAAATACATTAAACTATGAAACATAATGTATTTAATGTTGAATTTTCATAGCATTTACATTTTCCTGATTCCTTGGTCCTTCAAACCTTCGTGTAAGGTGAATTTAGGCCTTCTTTACACCAGGAGTCAGGGCCAATGTTCAACCCAAATCCAGCATTCCTATTGGTGCAAAAGTTGAAATCAGCCCCACTAGGAGTCAAGGCTGACATAGAAAAAAAAACTTTTCAATCTATCCCAAGGTACGAATGAATGCTGAACATTGTGGCCTCGTATTGGACGCAAGGCTGAAAAAAGGAAGACCATCAAATTTGGGAGGCCAATTTGCAACCCCAAAATGCTCAAAGTTGGGCCCAAGTGTTTTTGGGCCCTGACTCCTAGAGTGTAAAGCGGGCCTTATTAAACTCTGAAATGGCTTTTCCTTGTATCATAGATTCTTTCTTTTGATGGTCATAGACTTTCAGGCTTTAGTGTAAAGTGCGTCTAAAATGCCTCTACCCAAGCCAGCCTACGTTGTTCCGTGCCTGCTCTGAAGTGGCGCTCCTCTCAGATCGCCTGCTGAAAGGCGTCCTATGTTGCACAGGAACGCCTCTTGCGGATTGCGAGAAGCTTGTGCAGCTGTTTTTCAGCTCCCCAGTGTGCTTTCTCGTTGGACCTGAAGCGAAGGAGCAAATTTCTGGACACAAAACTGTGCTTGCAGTGTGTGCGAGAGATAAGCTCTTAGTACTTTGGCTCTGCAGCTGATTCGAGCTCCCAATTTTCGCGGCAAATCATGTGGGATTCTTTTCTCAGCGTCGGCTTCAAGGCTGCAAAATGGTGAGTAACGATACTTGAAAGCTCGATCTGGATGTGTTCTCCAGGAATTTGTGGTGCAGAAGTTTGTCGGATCGGGTGTCATTGAGGATGAATCAGAGATGGAACTCCAGAGCTGCATCATGACGACGAGGCGATTGGGAAGATCTCTGTGTTGTTAACTAGGTTTCTGCTTTTCAGTATTACGCGGACGCAACCAAAACTTGACCAAGGTTTGAACTGCAGAGATGCAACAAGATCGGAATTGCGTAGGCTCGCATGTTTTGCAGGGTTCCACCCTTGTAGGGTTTGTAGTTTTAACGACGTTCTTTAAAGAAAGAATTTCTGACTGATTTATGGAAAGATTGAGATGACAAAACCCTGAGGTGAAACTGCAAGGATCTCTTCGGTTATAATATCAGAGTGACAGGCCAGTTGATTGGCAGTGGTAGAGAAGGAATCCGGGCCAGACTCGCAAGAGCTAAGGAAGTGATAGAACCTGTCTATCGGTTAGTGTACATAAAAGATTTCTACTGACTAATTCCATTTGATCTTCTTTGTTCACAGCAAAACACTGCTCCGGCTAGCAATGGCACGCATCAAGCTTCTTCGCAACAAGCGAGACATCCAGATCAAGCAGCTGCGCAAAGAAATTGCTCAGCTACTTACATCTGGCCAGGAGCCCAGTGCCTGCATTCGGGTGTGTTCATCCTCTCTCTGCCTAACCTACATGAGGAGCACACACATCCCACATGCACATTGTACTGCTATCTGGGGCTCGAATGTTTATTCAGCTTTATGTCTGAATTAAAAGAATACAGAATCATCTGAACTCAAAGCTTGACATATCATGTTTGGATTGATGGGATTCATGGGGGGCCAGGTGGAGCATGTCTACAGGGAGGAAAATATTTTGGCAGCATATGATATACTCGAGCTTTTCTGTGAACTTATCACTGTTCGTCTTCCTATCATTGAATCTCAAAAGTATGTGGGCACCCTCCCTACTCAATTCCATATTTGAGATGCCATCAGCTTTGTTTTCCTCTAAAATTCTCTGATGTCTGAAGTCTGACCTTTTGTTCCTGTTGAGTAAAATTGGCCAGAACAAGAAGTGTTGAAAGTGCATCACGCAGAATGAGAAATGGCTGGAACATAGATTTAATCTTGCTTTATGCCTTTTAAAACACTTTGTGTGCGATGTGTTTGCACTTATGGCATAAACAGGGGAGTTTCTTGAATGGCTGAAGTCTAGGGATGGACAAATTCATATATAGAAGGGCATCAGTTAAGAGCAATGATGGTTAAGATTGCAGATCAGTTTACTAATCTTGAGAGGAGGCCAATTTATTGCTGATTGGATAAGCTCTGACATGATGAAAGCAGACTGTTTTAAATGCAAATTCTTACCACTATTTTCTGGTTTGGTCGTCATTGTGAGTGGCAGGCTTTGTCCTTTGGATTTGAAGGAAGCTATTTCAAGCTTGATGTTTGCTGCCCCACGGTGTGCAGATTTGCCAGAACTGCAACAGATTCATGGACTTTTTGCTATCAAGTATGGTAGAGAGTTTGCAGCAGCAGCCGCTGAGCTACGCCCTGACTGTGGGGTGAATCGACGTGTAATGTCATAGTCCCACTATATAAATTGTCCTTGTTGCTCCACTACATCATCCTCAATCTCATCAAGATTAAGGATGTATGTATTGGAGTCTCTCATACACATGTACCAAGGATATGGCTTGAACTTTGGCAAGCTTTATGTTCCCTGTTGATAGAGGAAAACCTGAAGGCTGTGGTCTTGTGGTCTAATAATAATTCCTTGTCTACTACTCGTCTTTTGACCTTGGGAGTTAAGATAGTCTTGACTCCAAAGTTGTTGGCAATCACAAGGAAATGGAGAGGGCTTGTGGTTGTTAGGAGGAGTAGGAATCAGTTGCAATAGACATTTTCCAGTTTGGGAAAAATTGGGGGCTTAGGTTGGTGAACCTGGATAGTGGATGACAGTGTTTGGGTGAGGAGGGCCTTGCAGATAATTGAGAAGCTTTCTGTACAGGCTCCATCAGGGGAAGTCAAGTTGAAACTGATGAAGGGGATAGCAGCTGACCACAATGTTGATTGGGATCCAACTGACTTTGAAGCAGAACTTCTGAAAGCACCTGAAGATCTGCTTGTAAGACCTTAAATCTATTTTCCTCCCCTCTCCCTCTGCAACCCCTGTGCATTCACTCTGTCATTTTGAGTTCTATTCAAACTTCTGGTCAATGCACTCTTGTACATTCATGGTAGTCCTGGTAAATGAAAGACTTGTTCAATATGACAACAAATATAGTGTGGGATTTTGATGTTGGAACTGACATCTCCAATTTCCATGTCTTATCTCACATATTCTTTCTCACAACTGGGGATCAGTTGCATGCTCCTCTAACACATGAATATTCCTTGCAGGATGGTACAACCAGCTTTCTTGAGGCACATGAAATTCCACAGCCACTGTTGGGCAAGGAATCTCCTGTGAAGCCACTTGACTATGACTCAATCACACCATCAACATCTGAGCTGCCTCCACCCCCTCTTACACAGTCCAGTACTACATTGCAAGAGTTTCTTAAGCAGGATGCAAATAAGCAATTCATCCCTTTCATGAAGATGCCAGCGGCTGGAGAGGATGACTGGCCTTTTCCTACCACTGCACCTGTAGTGCACCACACTCAGAATTATGCTGAAGGGACACAAGGAAAGATTCTAGAACCTGCTAAGTTTGATTCCAGCCAGGAACCCAAAACAGAGGAGAGTGTAGATTATGCTGATGTGGTAGCAGCTGCAAGGGCAGCTGCTGAATCTGCTGATCGCGCCGTGGCTGCAGCAAGGGCTGCTGCTGAGTTTGCTAGGAAACGAACTCAACAAATTGCAGCATCTATTGCTGGAAATTTGGAATATTGTAGTGGAACTGACTTGGACAGTGACAGTAATGATGGGCAGGATAGGGCTCCTGTCAGCATAGAGATCTCCTGAGGCAGGGATGGTAGACCTTCTCCTGGTTCTGACTTTGAAAATGATAATGACAATAATGTGGGGCCTCTCAAGGAGCATGATGTGCCTCATGGTCAGGGTGCTGGTGGAACAAAGTTGAGGCCAATGATTGTAGAATTCAGGCAATGAGACCCTCAACAGTCTGATAATGAACCCGGGTTTACAATATCCCAATGAAACTGAGATATGATGCACCAGAGTATGATGATTATTACCAGAATGGGAAGAGAAGTGAAGGTTCTGTTTTCTACCAAAATGAGAAAACTGGAAAGTGAGAAGTGCAACATACAGATGTAGCAAAATTTGCTGTAGTACTTCAGTGGAGCAGCCTTTGGATGAAGTCAACCACAGGAGGGCAAGCTCAAATGGTAATCAACTGAGTCTAAAGAACCATCTGGAAGGTATGATATCTTTGATATTGACCTGGAAAAACCCACCAATTCCTACAGTGCATTCATCTCTAGTGGCTACTTTCTGGCAATGGTGGAGATACCATGGGTGTCAGATCAGGTGAAACCAATAGGTCTTATGATGATCAAGAAATACAGATGAAAAAGTACTTCACTGATGAGAATTGAAACTCTTTTGGAGGTGAGCCTTCTCAAGACAGTAGGGAAGTTTTGCCCTTGTTTGATGGAGAACTTGTGGGGAGCAGCCATTCCCTGGAGCGTTCACAGCTTGGTGCTGCACCTTCTCAGTCTTGCTATGGTCAGCAGTATGCAGAATCCCCCATATCTAACTTGCAGGGTGCAACATCTACAGTTGCCTGTGGTCAGCAATTGATGCTGTCAAGCTCTGACAAACCTCCTGAACATCTCAAATGGCTCAAATCTTTTCTTTCCCTTGGTTTCTCAAAAGTTCTGTTTCTCAAAATGAAGGACTTCATTGGAACAGGAGAATTTCCATTGAGATTTCAGATGGCACTTTTAGGCAGAAGTCTTAAATGGGGTCTACAGAAATTATGTTACCTCATCAGAATGGACATGTCCTGAGTGCTGAAAGTGCTACCCTTACTGAATCCTGATTCCACTGTCCTTACTTTGGTAAGCATGACTATCGCAAATGCTTGATTTGTATCATCACATTTACATGTCTTCACATTTGCATCATTTGTTTCCTGTGGAAGATAAGCTGGAAGTCAGGAAGACTGGAACTACATTGATCAGGTGACAAAATGCAAAGGAGAACAACTATGGAAATGTAAGCATGTATGAGTGAGCTAGTTGTCTAGATATTTAGGACACATAATTTCAAAAAACTTATAATTTGTCGATTTTTTCCCCTAAATTGAATCATAAGAAATGCTGTTCAAAGATTGAGATTGAGATTGGAATCCAATTGTTTTTCACTTCTTACAAAAGAGAGGAATTTTGTTTTCCTTTCCAATTGATTGTCTGTATATGTTCAACTTGATTAACAAGGAAGCAATGTTAAATTGATACCTAGTGTGAATTAAATATAAAAATAACAATATTAGTTTATTACACATACTTATAAGTTGGTAGTAATGATATTGTTAATCAATTATCTAATTGTTTGAATAATGTAAGCACGGTTCAGGGTATTGACCAGTGTTGTGTGTGGAAACGGCTTGGGACTTACACTCTGTGTAAGTGTAAAATCGTGTAAATTTATTTTAAGCCACGAAAAACATGGAAGTGTGAAACAAAACAATGTAAATTGTTTTAGGGAAAGGGGGATTTCATAAATTTTTTTTGGTGATAAGCCAATCAAATGACCCATTGCA
>Ga0209611_10010493_pt1 | contig 13629 bp, 10 predicted proteins | sample S1TSphgellanicum_3_FD_187693 | JGI IMG/M metagenome (GOLD analysis project Ga0209611, IMG submission 187693) | Host-associated microbial communities from peat moss isolated from Minnesota, USA - S1T2_Fc - Sphagnum magellanicum MG (SPAdes) (version 2) | ecosystem: Host-associated > Plants > Peat... | reverse complement strand
AGGGCACAGTGAGACACACCCCTTGTTATGATCAGTAAAGTTTTTAGCCTTTACAAAATGGATGCACTAGGTCATTGCTTGATGATGCACACAGCCTGCAACTGCACATGTCAGCAGAGAAAAGTGTGTCTGCTGTTGTGCTTCCAATAAACACACAAAAATTGGGGAATTCTTTCAATTTTTTCAAAAATGGTGAATTTTCTCCAAAAAATACAAAAAGTCCCAAATATGAAAACCAAAATATTTAGTTATCCTTCCATAGTTTTGGCTACATATGAAAAACAAAAATCAGAAACCGGGCGATTTTCTCACTTCTGGTGATTGAAACCCTGAAAAAAATTCAATTTCAATTTTAAAAATTTCTTTTTGGAAAAAGTCGGGCAGTAAAAAAAAGGGTTGATGCAAATAAAGATGCCTCAGTTACTCTCCACATGCCACAGGTTTCTGCCTGATTGGGCATGAGGATTTCTTGATGCTAAAAATAACTTTCTCCAAATCTCAAGGGTGACATATTCAAACATCAACAAGCCGTCCATCATTGTGTGAACATGGCTTTGGTAGCAAAGGGTTCCGGAGGTCTTCCACTTTTGATTTTGCGTGTTCTTTTAATTTTATAGACAGAGGGTGTTAGTGACTTCGCAGCAGGTGCATGCTGCAATTATTCTAAGGTGACAAGCCATTATTACTGGTGAGGGTTCTTATAGGCTAAGTGTTTCTTTAGTGTACCTCCCCTCTCCTTTTCTAACATGCTTCTTATGATGATGAGGTCGACTGTGTGACTTTTTCTCACTCCTCTTACTTGCCCACCTTGTTGACCATTTTTGTTTTCTGGCCTGGACATGGGTCCTTTCCTTTTGTTCCTTGTTTTCCCCTCTTTCAGGTGCTTTGTCTTAATAAAGTTTGACACGGTTTCATCACTTGACTCAATGGGCTTCCCTAAGGGATGTATCCTAATGAAACTAGAAAAAATCCCTGGTCACAAACAAGTAATTGGAAAGCAGCGGTACATATTTCTTAGCTGTACTTGCAAGGCAGCTCACTAGACAGAATATTTCCTCTGTTGAAAGACGGGCAGTTTTAGTGTAGGGGAAGGCTCTGGTATCAGGGCAGTACGCCCTGGAATTGAGGGCGGGGCCCGAGGTCTGGGTGTACTGTCCTGACACCAGGGCCTTCAGAGGACATTATGACAAACATAATGGACTGAACCTGCCGATTCTGCAGGTTTTCAGGCATTGACAGTTTTCCATAAACGGCCAGTGGGAGATCTGCCTTCTCCTACCTACCTGGACTATTTTAAGACATACCTGAGCCGCACATTTAGTCCATTATGCCTGGGAGCCAACACTGGGTGCTAGTTATGGCTCGCAGTTTGCCATTGGCTTTTTTCAGTATGGATGCGTTTAATCTAACCAACCTTAGAATTTTTATCATCAATGAAGGATGATAGCTTGACCAAATTTCAAAAAGCATGAACATTTTGAAGTTGTAGGTAATTAGTAGAATTGCACTTTGATTGGTGGGCATTTTCCATTTCTCACCCAAATTTCTTTTCCTCTAAAGTTCAAACATTCAACTTCAAGAAATTCCTGACAACTCTCTAACAAGTCAAAATTTCAAAATTCTAACGTTTTACACGACTTTGGGGCTGTTATGTGATTGCATGACCAGGGTCCTCCCGGTTAAAATGTTTTGATGGAACATCAATTAAGGGGCTAACATGGGGTGTGTCACACTGTGGCCTTGCCATTTACATTAAAAAGTGTCATAAGGCAAAAGAATAATTATGGAAACTCAGATATTTCACCATGCAAAAATATAATCTTCAAAACATACTCTAAAAGAAACCCAAATCCTTCAAGATATTATAACTCTATAACTAATCTCAAGTTTCAATGGAAGCCAACATATCATCTCTCAAAAATCCTCTTATAAAAATAGACCTATTATCTAGGGGCCAAAATCCCTTAAGCTACTATACTCTATAATTGAATTGATTGAGATTGAAGTGGACTTAGGGGACCAGTCAAATGTCAAGGTTCATATAGATGAAATGAAATTATGGAGACGTGATGATCATATATGTATTTAATTTTACAATAAGAAGTTTTGTTTTCCATGTTGGTCATTGGAATAACACTCTCAAGACTTACGATCAATTTTTTTCCATTAAAAATAATAATTTCAATACAAATATTCTACAAATGAAATTTTATGTTAAAGAACCATTTGTACCAAGCAAGAGGGGGGGGAGGGAGTAAGAATTGGTTGAGAAGAAACCACATCTAAAAATATTATTAGAAAAATCCTAACACATGTAAACATATATTTATACACATAAATTATATGTATAGAGCTGCTATGTGAATCATGCATTTACCTTTTCCCCTATCCAAACAAACTATTATCTATCCCCGATGGGCCCAACAAGAGCCCAAGACACATAATTTGTCCCATTAAGGCACATTTCCTTGTTTCAAATGGGGCCTATGATCAAGAGGGTGATTTTCTCCCATCACCAAGATGGATAAAATGCACCATCCCTGCATGGCCAATGGGAAGAATGCTAATGTTCTGCTAGCCTTACCTAAAGTTTGAACAACATTCCCTTTCCTTGTGCAATGGATTTCACATGAGACAACAAAAAGAAAGAAACACAAAAAAATCAAACATAATACACACCTATTTAGTCATAAGGTGCACATTGAATGTTGGGTAAATAATTTGTTCATCCTTAATGGTGTTCAAGATTGTTGGTTTGATGCTAAAAATTATCAACTGTTGTCTGTTGATGGGCATGCTTACAAATGTATATCCCCCACCCTTCCCCTTTCTTGATCCCATCCAAGGGGTAGGAGTCATCAGGAACTTTTTTTGGGTAACATTAAGCCTATAATTGAAACTTGCACTTTTATATGGGTGTATGATATATCCAAAACATCCATACATGAAGGCATGGTAACAATCTGAGATTTTTCTTGGGCTATGCATGAAAACATTCCTTTGGTTTGGAATCATGCGTCACTTCAAATACCATGTTAATGTCTAATGCAAGACCCAAAGCACCATATATGGACCCTAGGTTACTATCCTTAAGAACTATTAATTGAAACACAAAAAAACTGAATATCAAAGTTCGCCCAAGAGAATAGGCTGCGATATTATGTTTTTTTGGAATACAATTGGTGATGTGTGTTGGATTTGAACTCTTGCATATGATTTAGGGTTTAGTGAAACAATAATACCTTAGTTTTTGGTCACATGTGCACATGGGGTGTCAACATAAAAAAGTGAGGTTTGATTAGGTCAGTTTTTAGGATATTTGCAAGATGCATCTCGCAGTGTTTCATCTACCATACCTTATTATTGCACACCTACCTACTGTGTGTTTTACTATCTTTTTCTCTCATTGTTGTATTAATGTCATGTAAACTTCGCAGAGCACTACAAAAATGTTGTAGGTATTTGGGGAATAGCTTCTTGGCTGTTATTCTAGCTTTTATCGACAAAAGAAATAGAATTATAAACCAACATTATTTGGGTTTAAGTCAGAAAAGTAGGTAGAAAATGTAGGAAATCCTTTTATGTTCTGGCAACAAGGTAGGACTCACTATCTACAACTAGCAAATACCAAAAAAAAGGTATTCGAAAACTGGCAAAATTTGTCGATTTTCTCAAAATCTTTCCTTTGGGGTCTTTGTAGGCATGCTTGTTTTCTGCGACAGACTTGGGAATTTTCGAAAAGAAAAAGAAAAAATTGGTGATGATCTTTTACAAATCTTTAATCATCCTTCTATATTCTTGGCTACACACTAGGAAAAAAAAAAAATTGAAAAAATTTGACTATTTTTTTCTCACTTGTGGTGATTGAAAACCTTTGAAAGCACTTACACCTTGAGTTTCTGACATTTAATTTCATTTTTGATGAAATTTTGTTAGTAAAAAATAAAGGCCACCCCCACTATGTACTTACCAGACATTTGACATTGATAACCTATTCACCATTCAAATTTTGATATTGATATAAAAAACCTACCCAGTTGTCAATTTGTTTTTCAAAAGTAACCTAGTTAGCTGATTCTAAAAAAGTAAGAACCAGCCAACGCTGGTTCAATCTTCAAACCAATGTTGGACCGTTCTCTTCACATTTTTTGGTGAGAATCATTAGTTTGGATTCTTACACTAATTTGTAAGACCTTGACCAATTCTTTTTAATTTAAAAAACAATTTGGTTTAAAGAATTCGTCCGGTTTTCATATTCATGAACAAAATCATTCTAGCCTGTTTTCAAGATGATCAGTTCTGTCTTATTTTTTAACCACTGGTTTCAAAGTTACTTATGATTAAGCTTGTAGTAGTTGCATGGATTTGCACATTTGGCTTTTGTTTACTGACGACATTTCGCCAAAATCTAGCAAGTGTTTCTTGGAGGTTTTCAATTGCTAGATTCCTATGTTTGGTTTTAGTGCGTAGCCAAATATGTAGATTGCTGATTAAAATTTTATCTTTCATAATTGGTCTATAGAAAAATCTAACTAGAAATTCGTCGGGATTATAGCCATTTTGCAACATTCTCCCATGGATTATCGCTACCCTCACTTTGAAAGTAAATTCCTTAAAAAAAAATTGTATTTCTTATACATATGATCATGCTAGTGTGGGCACAGTGGCATGTTCCCAGGCTCTTACACCCCCTTAAAGTGGGGGTTTAGTGCCAGGCTACCACCTCCCTGTAGTGGCAAAATAGAGTAGTTCAACATAATTTGGGGTGTTTTTAAATAAACACATGATTAGTCTAATAAACACATGGTTGCCTTGATATTTGATTAATATAGGTGAGTTGTTATTAGTAATTTTCTTGGTACCCTTTTAGTGAGTGCAAAGCCCAATAAGGGTTCGTGATGATTCTAATAAATACAAATTATATTTATTGACCCTAAACCCGTGCCCCCCTTTTCGCCTTTGAAAATGAAAAATAAAAATCAAAGACTTACAAAGGATCAAAAAAATTAACAAGAAAAATTTATTTTTTAATAAAAAAGCGCCATACCCCACTTTCCCCCATCCTTTATGAGTAGAAGACCCCAAAAAATTACAAACATGAAAATAAAAAAAGTGAAGAAATATAAACCACGCCCTTCTCCTCCTCTCCTCCATCAACAATTAGAGCCTTAAAAAACAAACTCACACCTAACCCATCTTTCGTTTCCATCTTTCAACAATTGTTTTTCCAAAACAAAGAAATCAACCCTATTCCCTGCCCTCTTAACAAGTTTCTAAAATGCTCGTGCCCCCCTTCCGCCCTTAAAAAAGTAAAAAAAGTACCAAAACATTTAGTTAAAAATATATAAAATAATAATTAAAAAAAAGAAAAACCACACCCCCTTCCCCTGGCAAAAGTAAAAAATGGTAACAAAAGCTTAACACACAATAGAAAAAATAAAAAAACGAAGAAAAATAAAACCCATGCCACCCTCCCCCCTTAGGAGTTTGAAAATGTGACAAAAGAGTATAAATAATATTAAAATTTAAAAAATAAATAGTAAATAAATAAACCCACACCCTCCTCCCCCTTTCAAGTGTAAAATTTTCTTTTCAAAAAAAACTCAAGCGCCCCTTCCCCCCTTCAAGAATTAAAGAAAATAACAAAAGATAAAAAAGTAAAACTCACAGCCACTTCCCCAATTCAAGAGTAGAAAAAAATGAAAAAAACTCATGCCCCCTTTCCCCCCTTCAAGAATGAACAAAAGAAAAGCGGAAAAGAACCCTGCCTTCTTCCCCCTTCAAAAGTTAGAAAAAATAACAAAATTTTTACAAAGTGCAAAAGTAACCCAAAAAAAAAAAAAAAGAAAAAAGAAAAAAGAAAACCCAACCCCCCTCCCCCTCCACCTTCAAATAAAAGTGTACTAATCACCCCTCAAAACTCAACCCCACCTTGGAAAGGGAATAAATGTTTTTTCACCCCCTCTCCTCCTTTTCCTCAATAAGATTTAACAATACACTTCCACATTAAATTGGACTCTTCCATGTTTTGAGTAGTTTATTGATGTTATTCTAAACCTGTGAGTTTAAAGTTTAGAAAAAAGTACTCAAACTAGGCTCAACTATCCTATTTTGAGGGTAGTGGAGCCTACCTCTACAAGGAGGTGAAAGCCTGCCACTAGACCCCCACTTTAGGGGGTGTAAGAGCCTAAGCGCTTGGGAGCCTGCCATTGTGCCAACAGTGGCAAGATCATATGTATAGGTGACAATAACCAATTCCTAATTTTAGTTAAGGTGACAACATGTCCATCCTAAAAATATTTATACGTCAAGGTGGCTATTTTCATGGGGGGATCGACATAATTCTGGTTTAAAAAAGCTTTTGGTTCTCCATTTTATTTTATTTTTTCTTGGTTTTTTTACTTTAATTTGAAAAAAATTGCCAAAAAATGGGAAAAATTCACCAACTTTTTGAGACCACAAACTAAAAATAAAAAAGCTTGGTGGGTGGGGGTTTGCCTCTAGACAGTGGATGACTTAGTGGACAAAATTGCAAATGAATTATTATTTTGGACATGTGTTGCTGTCCACTTGGCTATACAAAAATAATATCCTGGTATTATAGTAACATCGTCGTAGTCCAGTTGGCTACATTAAATTATATCGTAGTAAATGATAATAACATTATTGTGTACTACAACTTGCCAATTCTGTTCACAGGGCCAATCCGTTTGATTCTGTGGTCAAGTGGGAGAACCCCACCCACGTTAAATATGTACTAACTACAATAATGTTAACAATCGAAGTAGGCACTGTGGTCCAGCCTAGTGAATAGAATCTTTTATCAATTAATTTACTTTTTGCAAGGTGTTTTTTAATTCATTATTTCCAAATAACTTACATGAGTTGCATCTGCCAAACTACTTTGGAAGATGCTGCACATGTATGTCCAATAATTCGTTTCATAGAATCCCCTGCGAAAAATAAATAAATGGGGAGAAGATTTTGCCAGGGTGCAATCACTACCAGCGTTTTTAAATTTTTTGTCATGTAGCTCAGCTTGATAATTCCAAAGACGATTTAGTCAGATTTGGCAATTAAAAAAAATTGAAAGTAAATTTCTTGTTGCATCCTATATATTTGGCGACATACTAGAATTTAGTGTAGCATTTGCAGAATTTTATTAAAATTTTCGAGTTTTTTGTCGAAATTTGGCGACTTAAAAACCCAAAAAACACCTAATTTTCGCCATTTTGCAAAAAAGATTCGCCACTCAACAATTTTTCACCCAAAACATAATCACTGATCCCTACTTCATGGTTGACATTGTGGTTGCTAGTTGTAAGGTACCACCTAATTAGAAGTGGGTGGGCGTCTACCACTCAGCTCTTTTTTTACTCATGACATGCGAGAGAGAAATTGAATATCAAAAATTGGCAAATGCAATCTTTTTGGAGGTTTTCAATCGCCAAAAATGAGAGAGACAGATTGCGATATATGATTTTCAGTGTGTAGCGAAATTAAAGAAGGCTCATGAAAGATCTATAGTTCGTATCTAGTTTATTGCCCGATTTTGGCTAAATCTCTCTGTGGATGATCGCCATTATTTGTAGATCACTGATAGCCATTTTGGCTCCAAGAGATTTCCCTAGAAAAAACTCTGCTACCACTGGACCGTGAATTACTCCACATACACATGGCGCATCTTCCAATATATTACCATAAAGCGGCTGCATTAATGGGACTTCACCAAAGCTATGAACCAGTGTTTTTTTTTTTCAATTTTGAGAAGTGGGTGGACTGGCCATCATGCAGGAGAGGATTTCGTCAAATTTGGTGACAGGTCAGACAAGCAGGTAGAAAATTCAGGAAAGCCTTCTCCATACTGGCGACAAGGTAGGACTGCTTGTCTAAAACTGGCGAGTTTTCTGGATTTTTCCGAAATTTTTGCTCTGGGGTCTTCTGAGCCTTTTTTTTGGGTCGCAGAGTGGCGAATTTTCGGCCAAAAAAAAGCACATACTGCTATGAACGAATTGTCTAAACTTGGAACACAAGTGTCAAAAGTCTACAGATAGACCCTACTCTCCTACTACCTAGACTTTGAGTCTGCAGCAGGATTCCGTTTTTCTAGGAAATATTTTTGGGAGTTAAATGGGCTATCATTTATGGGAATTAGAAGCAGAAAAAGTGGCGATCAGCCCTAGGATGATTTAGCCCCATCTGGTTATGGACCAGCTATGACTTGCACAAATAATTAATCAGCCTTCTACATTTTTGGCTGAGACATTGAAAATACAAAACTGAAAATCTGGCGATTTTTACTTTTTTTTTGTTCCCTCAATTCTGGCGATTGAAAAACTCCAGAAACACTTCCAGATTCTGATTTTGAGTATTTCTTTTCGCTTTTTGGCGAGGTCTCTCCAGTATAAAACAGCCTCCAAGAACGTTCCTACAGTCTGGAAAAGAGGTTCATGAAGTTCATCGGTTTCCGAAGGCATCATTTGGGCTTTTTTGCAATCGTAAGCGAACTGCTGCGGCAGCCATTTTGCTCCTTGGCTTCTTCATAGTCGCCTTCTCAACAATCGTCTTTGCAGGCCATTTTAGTGCCCGTGAAGTAGCTCCTGTTGAAGTAGAGAGAGAGCTTGAGACGGAGATTTTGCATTAGCAGTGGAGTCTGAACAAGACGGCCCCCAGAGAGCGTGTAGTAGATAGCAAAAAGCTTGTGCCAGAAAAAAAAAACCCCAACTTAGAGACCATGGCTGCAGTACCAGGGATGTTCGATGTTTTCTTGAACCATCGAGGACCTGATGTGAAGGGGAGCTTCGCTGCTCATCTCCACCAAGCACTTCAAGAAGCAGGATGCCGTCCATTCCTAGATAAGCCGGATCTAGAGAAAGGGCAGCCTGGTCAAGAGAAGATCTATGAGGCGCTTCGACGTGCTAGTGTGCATGTGGCCATCTTCTCCAAACACTACGCTGACTCCGACTACTGTCTCGACGAGTTGTGCGCCATGCTCGAAAGCAAGAATCTCATTATTCCTGTTTTCTACGATGTTTCACCAAGTATTCTGCGTTGTGAGCACCCTGATGGACCATACACCACGGCTTTTCGCAAAACTCATGAGGGAAGACTGGCAAGTGAAGTGAAGAACTGGAAAGACGCACTTCACACGGCTGCCGAATTGAACGGATTCAAGCTTGATGATTACAATGGGTGAGACAACCGAAACTCAAAATACTCATTCTATTTCAGATTACTTGGATCAGAGCTTTCCAAAAATCAACGTCGTTTAAACTAATTACTTGTTGTGCGCCAAGAGTGAGTCAATGTTTGATGCAATCTATCATGTTTGAAATCTGATATTGGGCTAAAAGGAACGTGATGTGGGTGGTTGCAGGAATGAAGCTGAATTGAAGACAGCAATTGTAATCAAAGTTAGGGACCACTTGCGTGCCTCCCAGCCACCGCCAGTTCCACCTGATCAAGTGGGATTAAAGGAGACATCCAAGGAGTTGATTGAAACTCTAAACTGGATGGAAAAAGATGTTGGGATTTTGAGTTTGGTCGGCATGGGTGGAATTGGGAAAACGACTCTTGCCAAGGAACTATACCGTAGCTTCCAGACGAATGACACGTTTGAAAAGAAGAGCATTCTTCTGAATGTAAGAGAGAAAAAAGTTTTTGATTTGCAAAAACAGTTGGCCCATGATTTGTTCAGAGAGGATGTAAGAAGTGAGGAAGAATTCAATAAATGTTTTAATCGCGGCACGGATCGCAAAGTGTTGATTGTTATCGATGACGTACATAAAAAGGATCATTTTGATCAACTCATACCTGACATCGACAAACTTCGTCCCGGTAGTCGAGTCATCATCACATCGCGTGATTCAAACGTGGTGAACAACATCATGAAGAATGGAAATTGCAAATATTTAAGGCATGAAATGGCACTGTTAAACACCACAGACTCCAGACATCTCTTCAACTGGCATGCATTCCGTAACGCTGATACTATTCATGACTTCCAAGAGCTTGCGAAGAACGTGGCGGATGCTTGTTGTGGTCTCCCATTAGCATTGGAAGTTATTGGATGCTTTTTGTTCGACAAAAGAGACCAGCGTGACTTAGAGGTTACTTGGCCGCAAACAATCACGACACTGAGCAAAGAGAAGGACATTCTCAACAAGCTGAAGGTTAGTTACGACGATCTCTCTCAACAAGCAAGCATGATGTTCTTGGACATAGCCTGCTTTATGATCGGCCAGCGTGAAGATATAGCGATGCAGATTTTCGAAGCATGCAAACTTGACTATGAAGAAGCACCAGCACAATTCTTCAGATCGCTCGAGGACAAGTGTTTAGTGAAGTTGGATGAAGATAGACGAATCGTAATGCATGATCTTCTTCGTGACATGGGACGTCAAGTGGTCAAGAACGAATCACTTAAGATGGAGAAAAGAACACCAAGCCACTTGTGGGATCCGAAAATGGTACAACGAGTGTTGGAAACCAAGGAGGTTAGTACCTAAATTTTTAACTTGATAATAACTATATACTAATTTTTTTAACAAGTTTTTAGGGGTTGGGGGTGGGAGAACCATAAAAGATTTTGAACTTCAAGTTAAAGGTATTGTTATCTAGGGTCAATATCGACGTTGAGGAAATGAACAATTAATCAAATTTTGAAGAAAATCATTTTATTATTTATAGTTTAAACTGATTTTATTTTGATTTGTGATCAAACATACTCTAATTTAATATTACATCACAGGAGTAGTTAAAATGATCCATATTGTTGCTAGCTGTAGTATTCAAAACCATTTGCATGACATCAATGTCATGTATTTTGAGCCATTTTTAAATACGTGTATCGGAAAGGTTGTGTAATGATGATACTGGCCCTTGGATAATGGAAATCTAAAAAGGCCAAATTTTGCAAGCAGAGAACATTCACAAAATTATGTATTATGTTATCTGTAAAAGTTTTCAACCATTTTTGTCATTTTTTAGGGTTAAGCACTTCATTGGACCATGGTTTTGGCATGTGAATTTTCATCAAATCATTCCTTTGCACACTTGTGTGGGATTTGTAGGGCACAAATCAAGTTCGAGGGCTTTCAACATTTGGAATTGGCTATGGTGGCGTTGGTGTAACTAATGTGGCTGAAAATTACATAGGCATGAGCGGATTACATTTCCTTCTATTGGATGGTCACAATGTGAAAGGTGACTTTTCTACTTGGTCACGAGAATTGAGTTGGCTCCAATGGATGCACTCGGATCTTTCAGCACTACCTTTGGAATTAGACCTTCGAAAGTTGGCGGTGCTCGATTTGAGTTCCAACATGGAGTTAATGCAAATTTGGCCCAATGATTTTGAGGTATAATTCTTTTGAATATGAATGGGAATGCACCAATAGAGGTTATGTTGCACATATATTTCAATTTCGAATATGTAAAATTCATGCATTATCAAATTAATAGACCACATGATGGGGCTTTTGTGTTCAATGCATTATAAGCTAATGAAAACATTTTACCTTTTGTATACAGATCACTCTTCAAAACTTGCGAACATTGATCCTTTCAAATTGCAGAGCCCTTAAAGAACTTCCCAAGGATATTGGGAAATTATTGAAGCTACATGAATTGGATTTAACATTATGTTCGAGTTTAAAGGCATTACCTGACTCCATGTCTCAACTAAAGGAGCTAAGACACCTCAATTTATCTGGTTGTTCTGATTTGAGATGTTTACCTAATTCAATTGTGCACTTGTCAAAACTCCAGACATTTCGATTGTCTGGTTGCCACAAATTGGAGAATTTACCAATGGAATTTGGCAAACTTCAAAGCTTGGTGAAATTGGACTTATCTGGTTGTTCCCAATTGGGGTGTTTACCCGATTCAATTGTGAACTTGTCGCAACTCAAGACATTTCAATTGTCAAAGTGCCACAAATTGGAGAAATTGCCAATGGAGTTCGGGAAACTTGAAAGCTTGGTGGAACTCGACTTATCTAATTGTTCCCAATTGGGGTGTTTACCTGATTCAATTGTGCACTTGTCACAACTCAAGACATTTCGATTGATTTGGTGCAAGAAATTGGAGAATTTGCCAATGGAGTTCGGGAAACTTCAAAGCTTGGTGGAACTCGACTTATCTGGTTGTTCCCAATTGGGGTGTTTACCTGATTCAATTGTGCACTTGTCACAACTCAAGACATTTCAATTGACTTTTTGCACAAAATTGGAGAATTTGCCAGTGGAGTTCGGGAAACTTCAAGGTTTGGTAAAATTGAACTTATCTGGTTGTTTCAAGTTGCGATGTTTACCTGATTCAATTATGCACTTGTCACAACTCAAAACATTTCAATTATCCAGTTGCGACAAATTGGAGAAATTGCCAGTGGAGTTCGGGAAACTTGAAAGCTTGGTGGAACTGGATTTATCTTTTTGTTCCCAATTGAGGTGTTTACCTGATTCAATTGTGAACTTGTCACAACTCAAGACATTTCGATTGTTCAACTGCTACAAATTGGAAAATCTGCCAGTGGAGTTCGAGAAACTTCAAAGTTTGGTGGAACTTGATTTAGTCGGTTGCTCCGAGTTGGGGTGTTTACTTGATCCAATTGTGAACTTGTCACAACTCAAGACATTTCGATTAAAGGACTGTCACAACTTACAAAATCTGCCAGTGGAGTTCGGGAAATCTCAAAGCTTGGTGAAACTTGATTTCGAGGCTTGTACCAAGTTGGGGTGTTTACCTGATTCAATTGTGAACTTGTCACAACTCCAGACATTTCGATTTTCCTGGAACCACAACTTGGAAAATCTACCAGTGGAATTTGGGAAACTTCAAAGCTTGGTGCAACTTGATTTCAAGTTTTGTGCCAAGTTGAGGTGTTTACCTGATTCAATTGTGAACTTGTCACAACTCAAGACATTTCAATTAGAGCAATGCCCCAAATTGAAAAATTTGCCACTGGAATTCGGGAAACTTCAAAGCTTGGTGAGACTTGACTTATCCCAGTGTTCCGAGTTGAGGTGTTTACCTGATTCAATTGTGAACTTGTCACAACTCCAGAGCTTTCATTTGCGGAGTTGCTCTAAATTGAAAAATTTGCCAGTAGAGTTCGGAAAACTTCAAAGCTTAATGGACCTTGATTTATATTGTTGTTCTGAGTTGGGGTGTTTACCTGATTCAATTGTGAACTTATCACAACTCCAGACAATTCGATTATGGGGGTGCTACAAATTGAAAAATCGTCCAGTGGAGTTTAGGAATAAACCTGTAGATTGGTACGGGACTATTCATTTAGTACGTAGATAATACAAACAAAATTAAACCTACTATATATCTCTCTTGTGGGAATTGAAAAATTTCCATTTTCATTATTAAAAAAGCTTGAACAAGGTTAAAACTTTGTAAAGTCAATTAAAGACTTAAATAAAGGCTATACAAAATTGGGAAGAAAAGACACTATGAAAAGTACAAAACTAAAAAAAAATACTCACTTGCAATATGAGTGAAGAATAGTTCATCTTGTTTAGGGACAATCAACAATAACACGTATAATATTAACTTTTCTATCACTTGATTTCATCATCTCCCTGCAATGGGCATAGGCTAGTTTAACACTATCTTACA
>Ga0209611_10010492_pt1 | contig 13630 bp, 12 predicted proteins | sample S1TSphgellanicum_3_FD_187693 | JGI IMG/M metagenome (GOLD analysis project Ga0209611, IMG submission 187693) | Host-associated microbial communities from peat moss isolated from Minnesota, USA - S1T2_Fc - Sphagnum magellanicum MG (SPAdes) (version 2) | ecosystem: Host-associated > Plants > Peat... | reverse complement strand
TGCTGAATGCTGAGTTTCTTTGACACTAATGGGCCTATCCATTTTGTTGTTGGCAATTTTGTAGGTATACCAGGGGGAGTGTTACCATCTCCAGCTTTGCAGCAAACCTCCCAACTGTTGGAGTCACCGCCTCACACCGACCCATGGAGCAATGGAACTGCATTTGACATTCCTGATCATCTGCTTATGGAGGATGGGCTTACAATTGATGAAATTCCTTTTGGGGATTTCCACGGTTAGATGGCTACTTCTACTGTTCCATTTACTTAGTTAGAAATGTGCAAAGATCACTTCAAACATTTTGTGCTTTGAGAGTGGTATATGAACATGAGATCACTTTTCTAGAATTATCTGTGGTCGTATTGTCTCAAACAATAATGGACTGAGGACAGATATCCCTATTAGTTCTAAACATTCTCTGCAATGGTGACTGATGTCCAGATCAAGTCTTGGAACATTTCAGTTGTCATAAAAGTTGACATAGAATGGAGTACTAAACAAAAGTTTGCTCATTGTTTTGCAAGTGATGTTCAAATGTTGTTCAAACATAGCATTTGAACTAGAAAATGTGATCTTACAACTTGAATCAATGTATGTAAATGTAGTCCATAAGGAATCGAACCGGAATCTGTTGAAATTTTCACATGGAACTTGGCACCATAGATTACTAGGCTACAGTTGAGTATGGAAGAACTCCACAATATGGAAAATTCTTTGGAATAATTATTTAGTTTTGAAGTTCATAGGCTTCAGAATGTATCTGCACATGTACAGTCTTTTTTGCTATAAATACACAATCTGATGATGTGATGAAGTGATATGTACATGTAGTAAGTAGTACATTGTTGATTTTGAGATTTGTACTCAATTATATGGTTTTCAATTTTGTGATATAAGGTCTAGTTCCATTGAAGCTTCATCCATTGTTTCAACATTCCTAACATCTCCATGGAGATAGCTCTTGAACGTGTGCATAACATCTCTCACCAAAGATAAAGGTAATGGATAAAAACTAAAGGAAAAGTATTGAACCAAGGTTCAAATCACTGGATGTAGAAGCCAATTATTGTGGAGGAAAATTTTGAGAACAAAAATCATCACAAAAATCATAACGCTTCACCAAATTGCCAAAAACACAAAAAAAGAACATAACTTTAGTTCAACAATATGGAATTCTTGGCAAATTCTTTCTCAAACATTCCTCAAAATTAAGCATTAAGATGTAAATTGCTTCTCTCCAAAATTTAAAAACTTGGCTTTTGAAAAACAAAACAAAATCTTATCCACAAAATAAGTGATTCTTTCAAAGCTAATGAATGTGACAACAACCATGAAGAAATGTAAATTTTGAAAACTCTTCACAACAAAAGAAGAAGAAAAAGTTGTGAGGTCAAGGTTGGGGAAAAAAATTGAACCAATGAATACAACCCCTAAAGACAAGTTGAGCAAAACTCCACCACATTGTGATATTCAAGTAGGGCATACTAACAATGGGCTTCTAATTGACCTTTGCTTGATGAGTATCATCAATAAAAAGAATGTCAAATTTTGAATTATGACCTACATTTGCATGACCTAAATTTCAAGCAATCCAAGACTTGCAAGAAGCATGAGAGGGCATAAAGTGTTCAATACATATGCAAACAACACATTTCATCGAACAATATAATTTTCCAACAAGTATGACATTACCAACAATTGAAGAACAAGATTCATGAAATCAAACTAGAAAAACTTACAAGATGAAGTAAAAGAGGGGAAGATATCAAATCAAGAATGGTCATAAATGAGAGGTGGGTGCAAGCTTAGTTTAAAAACTAGAAGAAATCTTGTATTTTGCAACTAGTCATTTTACAATTACATGCAATGCAATTGTGTCATTTACAACTTTTTACACAACTATTAATAACCTTTGAAAATTTTACAATTATGATCTTTTAACTATGTCACAATTACATTGCAACTATTTCAAGCTTTATTCATCCATGTGAATGACTTTTAAGTAGTGTATTTCATCTATGAATAAGTTATTAAGTTCCATAAATTGCATTAGTAACCAAAAGGCAGTCACAAATTATTGTTTTTGTCTCGGTTGTTTTATGAATACATTAAAAATGTTTATAAGGTTTATTATTATATGTTTATTAAAGTTATTGTATTTTTATTTAATGTATTAAGGGTATTACATGTACATGAAAGTTGTATTAAAAATATGTTTATGTTCTATTAAAATTTATTATGGTTATATCTAATGTTGATATATTATGTTTCCACCCAAGTTTGTACCAACATGTATGAAAAGGAGATGGTTGTGAAAACCTAATATGAGTCTTAGATATTAACTAAACTTTAATCAAGTTTTAGTTTAATCAAAATTTACTTCATTCAAGTTTTCGTCAAGTTTTATTATTTAACCAAAGTTTGGCCAATTTTTGTTTAACCAATGTTTAACAAAATTATAGTCAAGTTTTGATTTTGCTAAGGTTAATCAAGTTTTAGTTCACCGATTTAACTAAGTTCACCAAGGTTTAACTAAAGTTTAAATTAATCACAATTTAATCAAGTTTTAGTTGAACAAAGGTTTAGTTACTAGGTGCCATATATGCTACATTAATTAGTAGGTTAAGTTAATTAGTAGGTAGTAAGTTAGGTTACTAGGTTGTAACTAGGTTGTGACTAAAATGTTTATTCCATATGGTTTGTCTTTCAAATTTTAATTGTGTAAATTGTACAAAGAGGTACACTATTAACATTAAAAAAACACAAAAAACATCAAAATGGAAATGTCATTTGAAATAAATAAATTTAAAAAAATTTAACACCAAAAACTAAATCCAAAATGAAATAAGATTTTCTTATCTAGGTGCCACATCATGACCTAGATCTAGGTGCCATGTGGACTAGGACTAGGCCATGTGACCAAGATTAAACCTTGTATTTTTTAATTCAATTTCTAAAAATTCATTTGATGTGCCACCTAACAACTTTTTCTTCTAGTGAAATGAAGTTGAATTTGTCATGCTAATAGAGAAAAGGATTTAGGGTTACAAAGTTTAAGAAATTTGGATGCATAAGAAAAAAGACACCCATTGAGATCAATAATTAATGCATGGAAGGATGAACTAACATAATAAAGTTGGGCTGAAATTTTTAATTGTTTCATTGGGGATAGTTGGGTGGGCTAAAAAATTTTGGAGTTCAATTGGTAATATTTTTGGAGCATGGATGACAATTGGATGGTTATTGGCTATGTAGAATCATCCCATTTAATACCTATTGCATAGATCTATCTGGTACCCACAACAATAAGAACTCATAGCCCAAATAATGTTTGTCAAAAGAAATGGGGTGTTAGTAAATCATTAAAATAGAAGCACCAAGAACTATTTTGGTGCCTTAAATTAAATGAAACATGTAGTGATGATCTCCTATCACCACTTAATATAAGGGGTAGAATGGCTAGAATTTTATTGTGACAATTTAATGTGAGCTAAAATATATCCTCTAGCACACATGCCATAAATACATGAATGGTAGTACTTTGTTTAACAAGATAATGATATTTCCAAGAATTATAAACTTTTTAAAAACATGTTACAAAGGTACAATAGCAATTTTAGGTGCTCTTACCTTAGGTTAAATTAATGTCAAAATAAAATTAGTTTGTAGTTAAAAGCACCTAATATTGTCAATGTACCACTCCTATTGTCATTTTTATATGCAAAAAAATTGAGTGTATTTTATGGTGATGGATTAATGTCACATAAAACATAACCTTTGACACATGTGCTATAGGTTTCTCATGACATAATCTATCAATATTAAAATAGTGACAACAAGGTATTGGGGGTGCTAAGGCACGATTCATTTAGTAGATTAATGTTAAAATAATTAGTCTGTCAATAAACTTTCAAAAAATCATAATTAATTTTAGAAAAGTCCAAGAATTACAATTCCATTTGCAATAATTTTTAAATTTTCTTTTCTTTTGCCTAAAAAAGAATGTAAGGCAAAAGGAAGAAATTTTTTTCGCCAAAAAGCTTATGTCAAGGAGCTTTAAGCGTTTTTATCTTAACCTTTAAAGATTTAACAACTTAATGCATATTGAAAACTTTTCAACATTACAATTGTTCAAAGTGTGAAATTTTTAAAAAAGTACCCAATGATACACTAATAAATAAATCAACCAATCATAAGTGGATTAGTCATAATAGGTGTTGCCTATATGTCCCCATAAATAATTGCAACTTGTATTCATTGTATTTCACTTGATTAACTACTTCCTTTTGAAATTTTAAAAAATAAAATAAAATTGTAATAGGTTTTACTTTCATTAAATCCTTTTCCAAATTAATAAAAATTCCTTGATAAACATGCCATTTAGATACTATAACCACATTCCACATGGCTCAATTTTATGCACCCCAAACTCCTTACTAGACTCAATTGCAAGTCCAAAGGTGAAAATAATGGAAGGATAAGGAGTTAGAGTATGTTCCTTGGCTCGTAGCACTTTGGGGGTAGAGGGGTGTGCTAGACCTTCGGGATGAAACTAGGATGAATGACAAGTGAATCAATCATTCACATAGACCTACATAAACCAAACAACAAGTTGATTAATGTGTAGTTTCAACATTTTTAATGCACAGACAAATTATGGGCACAAATAAACTCACAAAACTCATCACGGCTTGGACTTGTGGGAAGCCACCACCTTCCCCCTTATAGTATTATATGTGCTTACCCATGGGGCCTACACCAAATGTCATTTTGTACCAGGATTCCCAAGTTGAGAGTCCCAAAATTCTCGAAATTAGGACTTTTATGATTTTGAAGGCCCATAACTTCTTGTGTGGACCTCCGATTAGGGTGATTTCTAAAGCAAAATTGTAGCCCTTATCGAGAGCTTTCTAACAATATGTTGCACGCCACTTGCACGCAAGTAAATCAAAGATATTCCCGACTTTTAATGGTGGAGAATCAAATTGGCACTTTGACTCCCAACCTTTCTTTCCGTCATAACTTGTGTTTTAAGTACTCAATTGGGACGTGTGAGCCCATTTTAGACATCTAAGTTCCAAGATCTTTTCAATGATATAAGTAATTTTTCAATCTAATGACTTTTGACCCTTACAATTGTTCTTTGAAGATTCGGGAGTCCATTTGGACTTCAACTCCCAAAGTGGGAGCCCACTTGGGAGTGTGTGGGTTCATTCCCTCTCATTCTCTTACACTGCCAAGAACATAAAATCTGATTTCCAGGCTTCACTCTTGGCCTGCATCTTAGCAAGCCCTTGTCTTGTTCACAAGCCCAAGGCTAGTGTTGCAACGCATTTTTTTTTGAAATATGTGTATTTTTGCTCAATTAATTATGAGATAATTGGAAAAGGGTTAGGGATTACATCCAAAATGCTGAACATGTTATTCATTTACACTTTGAAAACATTCCAAACTTTCATCCAAAAATACCAAATTATCATCACTTGTTATAATATGATAAGAAAAACTAACAAGTTTACCAAACTATTATTATTTAATCTTTTGTTAAAAATACATTATGTTTGATATGCCAAAGCCCATTCTACCCAGGAACGTGGTGAGCCAAGAAAGATGAACTCCTATTCTATTAAATTGTAATGGGGTCCAAGGCTTGTTCAAAAGTGTAACTAATTTTTTCACTATGGTTTCACATTACAATTTAGCGTCATTATTAGAATTCCAAGTTTTTCAAACTAGGTTTATTAGTTAAAAAAAATCCCAAAGTGATAGGCATAAAAAAACCCATTAATTTTCTAGGACAAGTTGATTTTAACAAGTCCAATATGACTAGGATGGTGTTTTTTTACCAACTGCAAGGTGGTGTTTTTAACCGGTACCCTCTGACCAATGGTTAAATGTTACTAGTAAAATATAACCAATACAAATTATTTTTTAACTAATCATTTATTTAAAACATGACATCATTTTTTAAAACATGTGGCACCATATGAATGTTGCCACATGGCAACATTTGTAAAGTGCCAGTCAACACATTGTTATGTGATAAAATGGAAGGTTGGTAGGTACCCAACTATGCCCTCCTTACACTATATGTACACATATACACCACCGAATGGACAAATTCATGTACATGAGTTACCCAAGTTTGAACCCAAAAACCTCATGAAGGCATCCAAATGCATTGGCCACCAAGTAACACAACTTTTTGTTTGTAAAACATGTGCAACATTTCCTTTTAACTTGTTAATTATGAAATAGTTTGGAAATCCCAACTTTGGCATATTTTTTTTATTTTAATTTTTGTTCAAATGAAACAAATAAAAGCATATTCTTGTAAGTTATTCAAAGACCTAATCAATATATTTTGTAAATGTTCAAATGAGTTGTAAGAAAATATTTTTGAAAATAACAAATTGATGACAAATTTCAAAACTTGTTGAAATTTGATTATTCCACTTCAAACTCCATTCATTAAACTAGGTAGGGTACATGTCATAGGTAGGTCGGGTAGGTAAATAGGAAGGTAGAAGAGGTAGGTAGGTTGTAAGGTGGGAGGGAAGTGAGAGTTAGGAGGTAGGTAGATACAATTGTAACTAGGTAGGTTGAAGGTACATAAACTTAGGTAAGTTGTACAATATGAAACAAATAACTAGATAACTCGTAAGGCCATGGTAGATGGGAAGTAAGAGGTAGGTTATAGATAAGTAGGTAACATACAATTATTTAATAAATAGGAAGGTAGGTAACATAGAAAATTACATTAAGTAGGTAGGTTGGAAGTACATAACTTAAGTTGGTTGTAAGATGTTAATCAACTAGGTAGGTATGTTGTAGGACATGGCAGTTGGGTGGGTGGGTGCGTAGGTCTGCAAGTAGGTAAGTAGTACATTGAACAATATATGTTCAATACATATGAACATTGTAATATATGAACAATATATGTTCATATATATACTGTCAATATTCATACATTGACAATATATTCAATTCAACATTGAAAATGAAATATTCATCAAAATTAACAAGCTTATATCATTTTTTATCAATGTTGTGTTTATGTAATTAGCACTAGATTTAATAAATTCATTCTAAACATCAAATTCATTAATATTTAATGCAAAGGGGTATCTAGCAATTTTTTAATATCATTTGCACACATAACTTGGGGTGGACATTTTATTTTGCCTCTTTCAATCACCCTTGGTGTGCAATGAATGAACCTTTTTTTTTCCCCATTTAATTATTTTTTAATTTTGAATCAATAAAATATATCTCCTCCTTCAACTTCAATCTCTTTTACAACTGGTGGAGACTCAACTTTTACAACTAGTGGAGCCTCAACTCATCTCCCAACAACTCATCTAACATCTTCAAATTTTGTTGAGGCTTTAATTGATGATGATACCCTGCCAAACTTTACAAAAAGAAAGCACCCAAAGAAAGGGAGAGAAAAAGAAACAAAGGGCAAGGACCAAAGTCCAGGCAACCGAAATGAGGTGGGCCAGAAGGAGGAAAGGGAACCCCTAAAAACCGAACCCTCCAAACCTTAAATTGTTAAGAGTTTTGTTAGGCCAAGGTTCCAACCCAAGATGGGCTGTTGACCTTTATGCAACTTCCATCCCAAGTTGCAACTTTCAAATACAAACAATTGATTGTCGCTGGTAGTGTGAAGCAGCGTGAAGCCCAAGTTCTTTAAACAAGATGATATATAGGTACCATCTCAAGTACAATTGTGTGCAAGACCTTGCAAACTTGTAACTAATTTGAGCCGGCAGAAAAATCTACTGCACCCCAGGATGGACACAATGGATCAAGGAAGGTTCCACTGTCGAGAGGCATTTCATCAATGGGAAATGCAGTTTGATTCAAACAATTAGGGTCAATCGGTGGCTGGAAAGCCAGAGATTGTAACACCACCCCCGGCTCACCTGCAATTTGCCACATTATATACAAAAGGTGTCATGATCATCAAAGAAAGTCAGCATGCAACAAGTACCATTTCAACCCAAAAATGCTGGATAGGTCACAGGTTCAGATATTAATTGATGGGAGGAATGGGATCTTATAGTCACTGCTAATGTCCAGTAGTAACAGAAATATGAGCACAGAATGATCTGCAATCTGGGTAACACCCAAGCCATGATGTTTCATGCAATTTGCAAGCAACCCTCTCAACACATAATTGTCAAATACTTTGGATAGAGAGGAATAATATTTTTGGTGTAGTTTCACCTGAATGTGAGCTCATTGGCAAGCCTGCCGGTGGATTCAGATGATCTCCTTGGGGATGTCCAAAAAAGAGGTTGTGTTGGTTCTCCAACACATTGAACTTACTGTGGTCTCCTGACACCAGAAGACCAGAGACATCCTCCGGTACTGATATCACTGCACTCCCCTCTTCAGCCCCAGCACTGATCATAGTTTGATTCTGTGTCATCTGAACCAACCACAATCAATATGCATCAGCTGTGATCCAGGACTGTCAAAGTGTTTACCGAGTTCCAGTCTACACATAGAGCTACATTTTGGTTCCTTTGCACAGTCCACCTAATTTCATGAACTTGTGACTGGAAGTCATCAGGCATCTCTTTCAACCCTTGAGGAACATTGATTGCTCAAAATCACTGTGAGTCTGGGTTCATCACCATGGAACTGTTTAGTGGTACTTTGCTCTCCTGTGATACCTGCAATGCTGGTTCCAGTACTGGTCGACACTTCTCTGCATTTTTGATTGTGGCATCAAAAGACTTCCTTGGCATATGTTTCAAAACCTGCAAGCATCTATTCACAGGTCAGATTGTTACCACACAGTTGCTCCATGATTACACTTGTCACAGGTCTACTTGGAATCATGATCATCCATTGTCAGACACCCAGTGCAACTGATGGATTGCCTCAACAACTGTCATTGCATTAAAGTTTCCAGCTCTCACAAGAGCATGGGGCACAGCTGGATGATGCAATCTGTTGTTTCTGACCAGAGATGTTGTCTACTTTCCGGGATCAATATGACATTTTCCTTGCTGCATGCTAAAAATTGGTTCCATAAATTGCAGTTTCCTACAAACACTTAAGCTGTCAACTGCATGTGTATCAGTATTCAGAAAATATCAACACAAATTGCTTAGATCTACTTACATCTCCTAATCCCTTAGGATCCTTTTCATAAGAGAGTAACAACTGCTTCACAGTTTTGATCCCACGGAGATTCAGGTTGCGTAAAGGAGCACCATTCTTTGCAATGTTCACCAATACATCCACGGTGTCATCTTCGTCAGGGATTTCTTTCTTCACATTTGCTGTGCACAATGGTTGCCACAAAAGCAAGGTCGGAAAGTTTTCAAAAAAACAAGGAGATAGTTTTGAAGCCACCCTTTTTGCTCTTATGCTGTAGCATGCAGTGCATGCAGTTATATAACTGAAGTCTTTCATGTACATTTCAACAATTACTAGCAGTCATAACAGTCACACTGTAGATGCTTACACTACAGCATTGCAACCAACAAGTTTAAGCTCATCAGAACTTCACAATCCACAACTTCCCTCATGCACCAAGCACATGTTGAACACTACAATAAAAGCTTCGGAGGTAGACCAAAAAAGGTCCATTGAAACTTACACTTGCCACGTGCATCTTTCACAGAGATTGCTGTTGATAATCCCCTTGGATCTGAGAACCTGAACGGACTGTCAAACCCAGTCGAAAAGTTTTGCTGTGAACAAAGCTGGAGTTGTCAGTAAAGTGAAGATTATCAAGACTTCCCTTTCCTTCCTTCAATGCCACAGTCACACATCCAGCCAACAGAGGTGGTTTTCCATGCCGAGGTTCCACCTCAATCCAATTCCCTGTGACACCACTGCTGCCCTCAAGTACCACCACAGTAACTTCAGCTGAGGATTCAGGCCCCTCTGATACAATAGAGCCAGTTCTGTTGTCGATCATCTCAATTTCAATGGGAGATCCATCTGAGTTCTTCAGATCATCACCAGCAAAGACTTTCTGGGGCATTTGGGACGATTTAGCTATTTGTACTTTAAAGGGCAGGCAATCAGCAGGTGTTTGCAGCCTGCAGACATCCACAGTTGGCCAAGAATCATGATGTAACTCCTAAAACATATATACCTCCATTGATTCCCAAATGGTGGCATCTCTTTTTGTTTCGATCTGCTATCTAGAGCCACATTCTTACTCAACAGCAGCCAGAAATAGAGTGGCACACCTCAAAATGATGAACAACCTAGAAATGTTCAAATGAAGACAGTGAAATGCTCAAGAAATTAGCTGCAACATCAGTACTTACAAGTGTGGTTCCACTCTTGTGCCCTGAAGCACCTGCCAAAACAACAGAGACAAACAGCACTCATTTGTGATATATTACAACTGTCTTGTCCTTTCAGAACTGCTTTGCATGTTTTGATCTATGACGAATGTTATTAGGCTAAACTTCAGGCTAGATGCATGATCACACCTGTCAAATTCCAGCAGAATTAAATTGATCTGTTCCCACCTTCTCTGAGACTTGTGCCAACTGAGCTCTTCACTCTACTCTCAATCATGACCATTTCTCACCCATTTGCCATTACATTTGAAGATAGATTGTTCTATAAGTTCTTGGTTCTCAGTTCTCTGCTAAAGACATGGAGGAGAGCCTGTATCCTCATTGAGAATGATGACATTTTGTAAGTTGGGACTCTGTTTCCAGTCACAAGAAAGTATTTTCAAGCATTTGATTTATACAGTGGTTTGAAAATAGGCTTTAGCTGAACTGATAAGTACCAAAAGTCTCCCTCCGGGCAGCTGAACAATCTCAGACACAATTCTGGCATTGTCCATGCTTGGATTGGGTGCCCAAACAGATGAATTTGCTCCAAGGTTCCTGGTCAAACAATCCAAGGTTCAGGAAGCACGGTGCACCCTACAAAATTAATCCAGACCCACCCACCACAGCCATCTGGCATTCCAGTGGTAGCAGATGAACAATACGAGAAGTTCACATTGCAAAGAATTTCAGAAATTATACCAGAACCACTGATCCTGTCCTGGAGTAGCCAAGAGTTCATGAAAGTTGCCATAACCTCCATACTTACATGTATGGTTCCACACATTGTATTGCTAGCCGATCAATCTGCAAAATGAACAGCTTTAAAAGCCTGGAACGCTTTTATACACAAAGAAGAAAGACTTTTAGAGTACCACAATTCTCTGATCATCCTTTTCAAAACTAGTTCATGTACCAGTAGTTGACATCAGAGTAAACTTCATGATCATATCTGTGAAACTCCAGCAAAAAGAAATCTATTCTCTACTTCAACAGGTATAACACCCGGGCTTTTTACTTCTGTCTAGATCATTCTTATTATTTCTCACCCCAAAACCATCATGTTCTTAAAAAGGCAGAGCACATATGTGACCTTATTCGATTTAGGAGAAATTGAGAACTAAAATTCTCCATCCACATGCCTGCTGTTGTTCTGACTATTATGTATATAATGAACCGCACTTGTCAGTTGGGACTCTATTTGAACAGCAACAAACCTATTGATCTATACAAAAGTTTGGAAATGTGGAGTATTGGGGGACTCATAACTAGGTACCAGAGGTTTCAGTTTGGCGCTGACATCAAAAGACACCTGCTGAGCAATGTGTTGAGGTTCCATGTTGCCCATTTCTGCTCTGAATGTGCATGTCCATGATTTTTCTTCAAGACTCAGTCAAATATCCTTTGAGCAAGTATACTACAACATTACAGGGACACAACTATCTGGGATTCCACAATAGCAGGTACACACCATCAAACATTCCATGTAGCAAAAGAAAGAGTTGTTCAAATGGCAGGCTGAAAATGATCAAACAACATACAACCATAGGCAGTCAAGGGCTCCAGAAAGTCAATACAAGCTCAAGACTTACATGTATGGTTGCAGACTTCCATTGATCAGCTGAATGATCTGCACAAAAACAACCACATCTCAGACACAAAGAGGAGCAAGTACTGATGTATCACAGTCTTCTGGTAGGAAGTTTAGAAGCTGGCTCATGTGTCTTTAATCTCATCAGTTAACTTCAGATTAGACTCATGATCACATGTGTGAAATTCCAGAAGAAAACACTTCTGTTATTCCCTCTTGAGAGACATACCACTTAAACTGTTTACTTCAGTCTCTATTATAACCAATTCTCACCCAAAATCAATCATGTTTGAAGAAAGCATAGCATATACATAACCTTGGTCTACTGAGAACAAAAACTCTGTTATCTTCATAACCATACTCATTCTGATTATGATGTATATAAAGACAGCATTTGTGAGGTGGAGACTCTATTTTCAATGACAAGAAACCAGTGTCACAAGTTTTAATTCCCAATGGTAGCAAGCCTCTTATATCATACAAGAGTTCAAGAATGGGATGTCCTGGTGGACAGATTAATACCAGAAGTCTGAGTTTGGCATCCACATCATGGGAGACCAGCTGTTGAGCTTCCACAGTACATGGCCTTGCCCTAGCTTCCAAACTGTACACCCTTGCCCATGATTTTGATTCAAGGCAAAGTCAGACAAGCCTTCAGTGTGTATCTGAAAGCAATATAGGCACACAACTAGCTGGAATTCTGATGATAGCAGGTGAACAAAATGACCCACCATAATGTAAAGAAATACCTGTGATGTTGATGAAGAGTTGGACTTGACACTGAGGGCGTCGTAGGCCGGGCAGATGTAATTTGATCATTTGAACACTTGCGCTTAGCCCCTGACATAGTGTTCTCAATCCAAATTGAAGAAGGCAACCTGTTGGCATTGTGTAAGCCATGAGTGACATTGTATAAACTTCAGAGATTTGTGATGAACATTCAAATAAAACCAGGCCCAACACGAAAACCTCTATCTACTTTCACTAAGCTTCTTCTCTTGCCGTGCTCCCAAGGTTCCATCCACACCTAATGCTAAGTTCATGTTAAGGTGATACTAAGAGAGGCAAGTTTTTTGTTGCATTCAGGTCGAGGGTGGGGGGCATTATGTGTAAGGCATTATGCATGAGGCAATAGCCGAGTGCAGGATGATTTTGGTAAGCCCTCCACCGAGGGCTTTACCTTACACATAATGCCCCCCTGCTCTTTTGCCTCAGTTTCTCCACTGAATTTCTGGCAGGTCGATACAGTTTTGGCAGGTCTAAACCCAAAATGCCCTCACCACATAAGTACATTGCACTTGGGGCTACATTTAACTTGTTGTCACCATATAAATACATTGCACTTGGGGCTACATTTAACTTGTTGTCACTGTTTAATGTTTGCCTTACACCACAAATGGGCGAAAAATCCCCGTTCTCACGATGAAGATTTTTCGTGAATAGAGAACGGAGATTTCTCTATTCACGAAAAATTTCTGTTCTCACCATGAAGAAGAAACAGCAAGGCCAATCAATCAATAACATATTTAAAACTATGCAATACCTTTTGTTAGTCATAACATAAAGTCACCTAATTTCACCTTATCTTTTGGCCTCCTTTCACTACCGACCATAGAAAACAAACTTGTCGTAGTTTTGTTTGCAGGGACACAAACTTGTCGTAGTTTTGTTTGCGGGGACACAAACTTGTTGTACTTTTGTTTGGGGGGGGGGGGGGGGG
>Ga0209611_10010489_pt1 | contig 13633 bp, 7 predicted proteins | sample S1TSphgellanicum_3_FD_187693 | JGI IMG/M metagenome (GOLD analysis project Ga0209611, IMG submission 187693) | Host-associated microbial communities from peat moss isolated from Minnesota, USA - S1T2_Fc - Sphagnum magellanicum MG (SPAdes) (version 2) | ecosystem: Host-associated > Plants > Peat... | reverse complement strand
TTGTTGGATGAACATATTTGTTTTTAATTTAGTTACAAATTTTTAATTGGTTTCAACTTGTGTGCTATAAGCTCATATATTGTAAATTACCATAATTATGAGATCAAAGTTTCCTTTCCCTACCAACTTTTCATATGGGGAACATGTCAAGGGTTAAAAACATGTCACAATCTTGCAATTCAAACCATAAAAAATCTATTGGAACATTGTTTTAAACATATGATAAAATTGGTTGTTGCAAACAATTTTTTTGCCATTTAAAAATATATATTTTGTAATTGCATGTGATTTACTTATGTTTTATATTCTCATTTTGTAGGTGGTCATGAGATGGAAGTTCATGAACACAATTTCCTGGTGTGTTCTTCCAAATCCACAATTTCATTTCATTATTTATATGTAAATTTAGTATCTTATAGTGTTCAAATGAAATCATAGGCGTAAATGGTTGATTTGACATGCTACAATCAATTAGGTTTGTACATGTTACAATTCAAAGAAAGATTTTCCATAGATTTTGCACTTTTCATTGGTTGTATTACTAATGGATTTAAATAGAAGGTGCCTATTAGTATCAGTGTTGAAATTTGTGTTGTGGGGGTGTCAGTCCTAAATCCTCCCTACTTTGTTTATTATTTTGATACGAAATCAACATAATAAAAAAATTGTATTTTCTCATGGTTGCCATAATTTTTGACGAACAATTGACTAATTCATGAACCTATGTTATGCAGGGGTATTATCTTATTGGGACATATTTCACTTATTACACAGATGTGTCAAAAAACCAGGAGATCTTTGGCGGGACAGTCAATTACAAGACAGGGATTTATAACAAAGGATCAAAAACACTTCAGGAGGTCATTGCCATCAAATTTCTTTTTCAATCACAGGAGATAACCATCATGGAAGGTTCTTGTTTGCTTGAGGGAAGCATCGCATATGGTTGTTTAACTGGTCTTTTTGTGGACTCCCAACATCTAGAGCAATTGAAGGAAAAGGAAATTGAAGTTGTGCAAGGTGGATTTATTGGAGAACGTGCTGTATCTATTGTTCGTGCTGTACATGCTGACAAGCCAGAGATCAAAAAGTTCTTTTGGGGCACAAGGAACAGCCCCACAAGTGGTGAATTGGCTGCTTCATTTGTTAGTGGACTACCCCTGGGTGAGATATTTGCATATTGTGATCGTGTGTATTTATATTTGGAATATGGCTCCAACAAACCTGCATTGATATCACATTTGTGGCATGGTGGTGACTTGGTATTTGGCAACAAGGAAAATAGTGAATTCACTTCTCGCCATGTGCTTGGGAAGCAAATCCGTCAGTCCTCTGATCATCATGCCGAACTCAGTACTTATAGTCTATCAATTTCATGATCTTATATCATGTGTGCAGCTAAAAGATTATGGATGTACAAGTTTTACTTTGTGGTTCACTTCATCATTATCCAACCAATTTCCATTGTAAGCAACACATTGGACATCATGCTTCCTTCTCATGAAATATGAATGCATTCTCTTAGGAATTTCAAAACTTTACAATACTATGGTTGAAGCCTTCCCATTTGGAGGCCTATTTGTACACTTAGCATTTAAAAACTTGTCTTACTTGGGTCACTTGGAAATTACATTCCCAAGAAAGGTCTATCCTTTTTATTTCAAATTTTGGTACTAATATTTGGGGAGCTAAGAATATAAGGATAAGTATGATGATTGCCAAATAGAATAAAGGTCATTGGGTATAAAAGTTTTGGGTTTTTGGTGCCAATTAAAACCACCTTACAGTGCCAATTTAAAACCACCAATGTTTAAACCTATGATGCAAGAGTTATTGAATATTAAACAATTTCGTGAAAGAAAATTCAAGAAGATCAAAACTATGTTTTTATAGGAAATCGGGGCAAGCTCTTGGTACTACAAGAAAGCCCTTGATTAGTGGGATTTTTTGGGTTTGGTTTCATAAATTTTATACCTAATTTTGAATCATTTTTATCATTTAAAATTAATTTAAAGTTCAATATAATTTGTTCACAATTGGGCTTTATTTTCTTCTTGTTTACATTTGGAAGAGTTACCTATCCTCATTTACACTTGGGCCAATAGCACGTGTCACATTAGTTTTTATGGTAGTAGAGTTCTTAAGCTTTAAAACTATTATAAGGTTGAATGTCGTTGCTTCTTTTGAAAATCTAATTTCCATAATAATGTGGTTTACAGAAAATTAAAATATTTATTATAAATTGTGGATCTGAACATTTAATTCTATTTAACACCTGCACATGGTACCATATTAAATATTAAATTACTTTTACACTAATTATTATACCAAAAAATAAACAAACAAAATGTTTGAGGGTTGCACCACCAAAATTTTGGCATGAAATTACTCCACCAATATATGTTGATATCTTGCAATTCATTTTCGACCTTTTTATGGTTGTTGTAAACCATTAAATTCATTATAAATTTTATTTCTGGAACTATTGTTTGCTCTAAATGGTAATCATGTAAATATTATTGTAGGATCTTTCATGTCAATTTTCATTTCTAAATTGCTTTAAATCTCTGAAAGTCCCCACTCCTAAGATCCTTAACATTTAAATCAAGAATTCAATTCTATCAATTTTTTCGTAGATGGTATTCTAATGCTCCATGTTGAAAGTTAGAACATGTCAGAATGTCAATTTAGTAGACTAAACTTGTGGGGGAAAAATCGGCAATCAATTGGGGGTGGGGGAGCAACATTACAACTGGTATACCACTATAACCATTCATGGGTTACATTTTGATCCCTTAATCCATAAGTGGGGCTTGTTAAAGTCATAGGTTCATAACCAACAATTTTTCTTAAGACATTCACTTGATGGAATTTTGGCACATTCTTTTGAAAAGAAATTACAAATTCATGAATTCACCAATCTTGTATAGACCCCACATTTTACGATCTCATATACAATGGCTTTTTTTTTTTTTTTTTTTTTTTTTTTTCCATTTTTGTGATGTGGCACATGTGGTGATCATACCACAATAGATTTAGTTTAAATGGCAAATGATCCCACCAAAGAATTAGCTTTGATGGAAAAAAGATTTGACGAAACCATCGAAATGGTAGAAAGTGGTAGAAAATTACCCTAAACAATAAAAAGAAATCAAAACTTTTACTGTGACTAGATGTAACATCGCATGTTAAACTTCATCCAGGAACTTTGTTTGGTGAATTGGAGCTTAAAGCTCCTATTGTGATTATTGTACCTCCTTAGAAGAGGGCAAAATTTTGTCCCCCCCACCCCCCGACCCAAAAACACTGCTCATATATGTCTCTAATAGTCAAGTTGTATAGAAATGTTGTGGACAAATCTTGGGCTATGGATACCCATTCACAAGAATAATCGCAATAATTTTCTTTTCATCCTTTCAAATCATTGTCTTTCATAATAATTGTTTAATGAACATTGAGCTTTTATACTAGGTATGTAGTTTAAGTGCATCAAGGCTTGAAAAACCATTCAAGATGGTTTTAGAACCTTGCAAGATGGTTGTGTTAGGAATTATATAATCTTGTTCCTTCATCTTTGAAATTATTCCATAGGTGTTGATGTATATTCATAATTACATAGGAAAAAAATTCTTGTGACTATTTCATACATATACAAGATATTTGGATTTAGTTGTTACACAATAAAGTTATCTTTAAAATAATCTTTATTTTTGGCCTGACTTTGATCCTCTCTATAATCACTCATCCTCTTTTTGACTTATCCACAAAGTTTATTAAAGTGAGGATTGCCCCATCAAAGTGACGACCCCCATAATTTTTTTGAAATTAGATTATGGTGTAATTAGGTTATGGTCACATAGATTAGGATACTATATAAATCGGGGGCTTACTAGTTTAGGGCCAACCTACTTCCCAACATATGAACCACCTACTTATTTACCAACCTATCTATGTAAGACATGGACGATGAAAAGCATACATGGGGAGCTGCATAAAGGCCTATTTGTAAAGGTCTATTTAAGGGCTACCTAGGGGCTACCAAGGGGCTCACCTAGGTTAGGGGATACTTAAGGGTTATTTAGGGTTACTATTTACATAACCAAAGGATTTATTTGAAGACTACCTAGAGACCACTTAAAGGCCTACCTAGGTTATGGGCTATCCAAGATATGGGCTATCAAGAGTCTACATATAGTTTACATAAGGACTACTTAGCGACCTACCTAAACTAGGGGATACTTAAGGACTATTTAAGGGGTTACTTAAAAAGCTCATAAGGTCTACATAGGGGTTATGAACCAACCTAAGAAATCCCTAGCTAGTCCCCACAAGTAGTCTCTATGTAACTTTCTAAGTAGCCTTTAGGTATTTCATAACTTAGAAGCCCCTAGATGTCTTCTTAGGTAGTCCCTAAGTAACCCTTTACATAAGCTTCATGTAGTTGCATCCATTGGCTTTTGATAACCCCTATATCACCCCCTAAATATGCTTTATGTAACCTCTTAAGTGGCCCTTAGACATCCCATAAACTAAGTAAATATTTGTGTGTCTCCTTGAATTCCTTAAGTATGTCCCAGGTAAGGCTTTAAGTAATCCCTAAATATCCCATAACCTAAGGTAAACTTTTAAGTGTGTCCATAGATAGTTCTTAAGTAATTCCAAACTTGAAACAATCCATAGCTAACCCTCTAGGTAGGCTTTGTGAAATCCCTTAAGTCCCATTTTATGTATTCCATAACATAAATAGGTGCCTACTAGGGTAAACATGTAGACACAAGCAAAACACAAAAGACAAAAGGAAACTCAAATCACCTTAGGTTGAGGAGGAAATTTGATTTTCCTCCTATGTTATTTTCCTTAACATAATTTCATCTTACATTTTGACTATCATCCTTAGTTTTAAGGAAACTCAAGGTTTTATTCTTTGGTTTTAATTTAGTTATGTCTTTTTATTGACATTAATTTACATGTGAAAAGCTTGTATATTGCAAATTACAATAATCATCACATTAAAGTTTCCTTTCCCCAACATCTCCTCCAATGAACAATTTGGATAAATAGCATGTCACAATCTTGCATTCTAAACAATATTTTATGTAATCGAACATCTTTTTAAACATGTGATAAATTTTGCCATTGCAATGAATTCTTTGTGAACATTTTAAAATGTTTTACTTAATTTCTATTTTTCATGTTGTAAGTGGTCAAATGAAAGGTTGTGAAGAAAATGGCTTGGAATGTATTGTCAACTCTACAACTTCACTTCATTATTTGTGTGTAATTTTGATTAATAATAATTACATCAATTAAAAAGTATATAAATATATGTTTGAATTGACATTCTACAATTAATTAGGTTTGTTCATGTCACAACTCAAAGAATAATGTTCCATAGATTTCCCACTTTTCATTTTGTAGGAAAAAAAGGAATTAGACACAAGTTCTAATTTGTATAAATTGTTGAAATTTCACAAATCCATAAAATGACCCCACCCCCCAAAAAAATTAATCCACTAAGTGTGTCAATACATAGTCTTAACTAGCATTGTCTAGTTTTTTATTTCAAGAGGAACTTTCAATCCCAGTTTTTAAATTTTATTTGTTTGTTTTGTATGGAATTTTGAGATTGATTTTGAAACCAATTTTTTGGATTTCTAAGACTTCCAATTCTGATCATTTTCACAAAAATCTATAGCTAATCTAATTTAAAATTAAGTTCAATTCCATGTCTATTACATATGACTAAACATTTATTTGTGGTATTATTTTGTTCACCTAATGCACATAGTTCAATCATGTGCAACCATTCAAATGCAATAACTTGCTTAAATGTAGGGTCAACTTTACTTGTTTTTATATAATAAAATATTATTTATTTACCTAGAAAACCTTAACCTAATTCAAATAGGGCGAACACCCTCGGCTTAGGTTTTAATTCAATTTTAAAAAAAGGTTAATTGCCTACTTAGCTTCCGATGGTGGTTCCAACAAAATTCAAAACCTTTGATTTAGACCCTTAGAACTTGGCTTATAACCTAAATTTGAACCTATTTAAATTATAAGCATGCCAACATTGATTTTAACCAATGTTTGTCTAGTATTTTATCTTAAGGTCAAAATTGTCACTAAATCATTTTTGAAATAATGTATTTTCTTTTTGTGAAAATTTGAAACTAAAGTGTTGAAAACCATCAAAATTATTGCAAGCTAGAATTTGAATGATTTTGTTCTTTATATGATTATATCATAGTAGCTCATGAAGAAATAATAATTTCAAATTCATAAAAATGAATTAAAATTTGAAAAAACATTCATTTTGTCAATGTGAAAATTGACCCTAGGCTACGATATCAACTTTTGAACATATTAGTTGGTCCTAGTATTGGGCATTTCTTTTTAAGATCATAGTTTGGTCATGGTTAAGTATTTTTAAAAACTTTTTATTTGAATGTGGTCTTAATATTGGACTTAAAATTGACTTTTGACCAACATGAACTTTGAAAGAGGTATATCCTTGGTATTGAAAGTGGTATTGAAATTGGTACAAGACCAATATTACCTTAGGGCCATAATAATGTTGTACTAGTATGTCTATTTTCACATACCAAACAAAGCCTTCAATATGTTTAATGGGGTTGTTTCTAATCAAGCTATTAGGGTTTTAAGTAGTTGAAAATATTCCAAGGTAAGGTTTTTTACCTTGTGTGGGTATCCTTGCATTAGATATACCTTGATTCTAGGCATGACTATAAAAAAGATCTAAATTGAAATATTAGGGAAATATTGCAAGGGCATGGCATTACCCAACACAATCATACTAGAATATTGAAAAGAGGGAGAAAATAACATAATTGCACCCTAGATAAAAACAATCTTTGCAATAAATTAAAACTTTTTGAACATTCAAAAAATGTTACAAACTTAAAAATATGTCATCAAAAAAATTTGCACATGACAAATATTGGAGCAAAAATATGAAATATTGAAACAATGTTTAATAAAATTCAATTGCAATGGGAAAAATTACAAAGTACACCAAGTGCATCCTAATTACTAGATGCAAAAGTGATCACCATGTCTGCTTAGAAAAGACATGTCAAATGATGAAAAATGTAACTATGTTGAATAAAAAATGTTCTCTTCCATTTCGCGAAGGAGGGGGTGTCCACACTATTGATGGCACCAAGTTCTTTATGGAATGCCTTCATGCCATTACTTACCCCTCCTAACCTTAGCCACTCATCCTTCAGTATTGGTTTTAACACAATATGAGGCAATATTGGAAGCTCGAATCATTATGTTTCACAACTGGTTAAGTGTTTTACAAATATGTTAGGTATGAGTTTTAAGACATACCCAGCAATAGGTTTTACAATACTCATGTATACATATTTGTGCACATACCTAGGGTCTTCCCCTAAGCTGGTTTTACACAAAGGTTTTTTAATCCCATGTACCAAAGCCCAAATTGACCAATGAAAACAATGGAATGTGCCCCAAAATTGATCATCCAAATTTGGACATGTCCATCAATTGAATAGAAAAATAATGACATGTCCAAAAAAACAAATTAATTTTAGTGACGAGTAATTGAAACTGGTATATGGGGGATTTTTTGGAATGCTTTGTATGGTCATCCATGGATCATTCCAAAGTCAATTTAAAAAATAACTACCTCATCATTTTCAAACCTAACTACATCTCTTTCTTAATAACTACCTTCAATTTATAACTACCTCACTTTTTTTCCTATCCACCAACAAACTATCATGTGTTTTTTCATGTCCATGAAATGAATAATATTTTAAATTAAATTTGAAATTTCCATAAATAATGAAAATTTGTTGAAAATTGTATAAAAGCATAATTTATAATTTAAAAAAAGTTGAATGGCACTGGTAGTGCGCAGCAATGCAGAGCTCCAATTTTTATCATAATGACAATAATCCATACCTAGTGATATAATGTTGTGCCTATGAAATTAGTTTAACAACATATTGCCAAATAATCTATCGAAAGTGTTGTGTGGTTGTTAACTAGGTTCAGAGGGAGGCATGTTCTTTTGTAAAGTTCACCTTCTAGGTACACAAACCCAAAGAAGCATGTGCATAAGAACCGGGGCAAAGGAATAGTGAGATGAATTAGGTACAAAGTACATAATACATGTACCGTCATGACTTTAGGGGATTTTTATTACAATGAGTTTCTAACCACTATTTTGATTCTTTAAAAAATAATTGAAAGTTACTTAGGTGCAAATTTAAGTTGAGTTTTTCCCATTTTATACCCTACAATTCCAGTCCTAGCACATTTTTTCAAATTCAAGAACCTCAGCCCACTTCAAAAATTGAGTTTGATTCCATGTACACATTACACACTTCATTATGTTAAATATTGTATATGTATAAAATTTTATAAAAAATTAAAACCAGTGTGTATATAGGTACAAAGTTCAATAACTAATAGAACCCAATACTTAACTTTGAAATTGAGCATGTTTTTCAACTTTAACAAATAAATCAACTAGCATATTTGAAGAACTTGCCCTTCTTTTCAAATTTATTTTTTGATAGTTTTGGTTTTGAATCTGGATCTAACAAAAGACTAATTCCACAATCTAATTTTTGTGTCGGTTGCAACAAAAAGATGTGAACTTAGGTCTAAGTCATAAGAACTTAACCCTGAAAACTTTATTTTAACATTGGAAATCAAATACTCTCACAACATTGGTTTGAACCAATGTCAAGGTTGGATATTTAGGTTTGACTAGTTAGAATGTGGATTTTGGTGTTGGTTCCATATAATAATAAATTAAAATCGGTTTTGATTTTCAGAACCGATTTTGGAAGTATAATCCAAAGTGGAACCAGATAAGAACCAAAACCGAGTTCTGGGTTCCGTTTATGTTTGCAACTGGGAACAAAATGTTTGAAAAAAAGACTGAAATTGGAGGGTAATTGAAGGGTAATCACCATTTAACCACCGGATCCAATCTCGGTTATTCAAAACTAGTCCATAACCAAGTTTGATTCTCAAGACCAAAAGCATAATTTATTTGAAAAAGTGAACCCAAGACCAAATTCCAAGTTTTTTTTTTTTTTTTGGTGAACCTGAAACCATTCTAATTTTGTTATAGAACCAGAACTGAAGGTGCTTCACAAAGTCAACAGTAGGTAGAACTTTCCATAAGGAACAGAATCATTAAGTGATGAGTCACTTGTTTCATTAAAAAAAAACGAAAATAAAAATCCTATGCATATCCATCGACAAACCACTCAGCTTCTATTCCATCTTATTTAGAATGGTGAAAATAAAGGACTTTGAAGCTTTTCATTCATTTTAGAGCATCTCCAGCGGTGCTCAGTATGTGATCCTGCACAGTAAAAAAGAATTTCAAAAATCCAACATATGCCGGTTTGAGTCAGCAAAATGATTTTGGCTCAGCATAATTGCGTAGGTGGCTGTGGCAGGTACAAGGCTCAGCAGCCCTGTGCACCTGCGAAAAAGAGTGTAATAAATATGATCTATCTGCTGCTTAGTGTTTCTGATTGGCCCATCATAATGATTGGTCCAGGTGGTTTCTTATTAATAGTCCCCCACCCATTTCCTGTCCCAGTTTCGGTTTTATTGGTGGTGTTGCAAAAAGAGTACATAACTAAACTTGGATGTGAAAAATATTTTCGCAGGTCACATACTGAGCAGCGCTGCAGACGCTCTTAGCCATGAATTGATCATATAAGAGCCACTAACATTTACAGACTAGGTAACCACCTAGACCACGCAAGTTACCATGAATACTGGAGGCGTGTGAGTCCCAAGTATATTCACAGTCACCAACGCTTGAGCTAGTTACTAAACATAATGGATTGCACAAGAGGGTCAAGCTTATGACTTCTGTGACATGAAGTTCGGCCAGTTATGAGGTTCCACCAACCAGGAACAAGAAACATATATTAGGTAGTAGGCCAATATGGAAATGTTAAAATGCAACAAGATACATGATATGACTGAGGAGCTCTTGTCCAATGGGGTGGTGCCACATTAATGAAACCCTCCTCACAATTAGTTGTCATTTAGGTGGGTCCAGTGAAAGATTAGGTGGGTGACTTTTCTTGCACATTGGAATTGCATCCTTTTTAAAAAATATTTGTTGACAAAATTTCACCCCCATGCCTTTTGACAGAATCCAATTCCTGATTGGCATGAGTGTGGTCTACACAATCATGTGGAATACACAGCTGAGGAATCACGTGCTTTTTGGTAGTTGGGGCTAGGGTTATATTCCTCATTAAATTGGCCAACTAAGATTTTTATAATCGCACATACAAGTGAGAGAATGGGTGTTCTTCAAGTGAAAAAGGATATTACTTTGGAATTACTACGGGAAAAATGTGAAATATCTATGGTTAAGGCTGGTAGAAATTTCTCTAGTCTGTGATGAACTGGGAGAGTTATTTTTATTTTGCCTTGTGTTTTAAATCCTTTCTTTTAGTGCTACAAACTATGAACCATGTAATGATCTATATCAAACTGGATGCAATTAAAGATATATACTTGAGAATTTTCTATATAGTGGTGGAAGAATTAAGAATGTACAACATCCAATTATAATTGAAAATAATATTTCAACTTACCTTGGCAACACAAAAGTTTTATGTGTTTTTAACTATTGAATATTTACATAACATTGTACTAAAATAAAGTTTTGAAATGTTGCAATGATTTATATGTAGTATTTCACTAGAATGGAATGTTAGAGCAACCCTCATCTCATCAATCAAATATGTTTTGGATGAAGAACAATAAAGTTAATGCCAAGTTGGGGTATAGTATATTGGCTTTGGGTCAATATTTGCACAAGATATACTCTGCTTGCAAAAGGAACTACACAATTTAACAATTATTTTTTATTAACAAGATAGAATGATTGGTCAAAGTGATTTTATTTAAATAATCTCTCATCTTTTATTGTCCCAATTTTCATGTTTATTGGTGGAGCATGAAAACCAAAAAGTAAGCCATCTTGGAAATGAGAAATATTATTGGAGGCTCAAATACTAATATTTGAGCTGCTATTAATGATGATAATTATTTACATCCTATCAAATGTATTCCTGACTCAAAAGTTTCAATGTTTAAAATCTATTGTATAAGGATTTCATTTTTCAGAATATTCATCCATCTTTAAGTCTAGTCAGGCATTGTCTTGAATTTGTGGTGTTGAAGCGCGACGAAATATTTGAAAAATTGTTCAATTGTGTTTCTTTCAAAATAATTATTTTGGTTTGTTTTATTTGCAACTCACACCTTATTCCTTTCCTTAGCCACACATAAAATCTTCCACTTAATTTCACTTAAATTTACATGATTTTCACAATTTCTTGACTTGACATTGAATTAAATATGTTTTTGAACCACAACCTATTTTAGATTATTATGTTTGATGACTCCATCCGGTGGGTTTTGAACAAAGACTTTCAATGCATTCAATTCAATCCATGAATTCCTTTTAACATAATCTCATGGTAATCATATAGTCCATTGGAGCATCCCTTTTTGTTTTGGCCCACAATTTGAATGTGATTAGATGTAAACTACATGAAAACTATAAGTCAAAAATTGCAAATATCCCAACATCTAAAATTTGTACATTGTATTGAAATACATCCATGTATCCTGAATACCATTTACATGAATTGTTAAAATTCAACACCTTGGAATATTGAATGAATTTTTTATTGTTGCTAATGTAATCATATTGCTCATAAAACACCAATAGCCAATGAAAATTGGTATGCAAGGAGATCCCAACTTGATCATAACAAACACTAAGTAGCGGAACTTCAAAACTCTCAAAAAACTTGGAAGGGGAATGTCAAAAACCTGAAACCTGAAGTGACTATGCCTACTATGAAGATGGGGTTATCGCACAAGGTATGTTATCAAGATGGGATAACTATGTAACTATGAATGATCATGATGGGTGATGCATGTTAGATGGGTATTGTAAAATGGGGATCATCCAAAACATTGGAAGGGAGGTCGGAGAGGTGATCAATGTTTTTGGAGGTTATGGGGACTAGGGTTTTATTGCAAGCTTACAAGTCTTGAACTTCCACCTCATGGGATTAATGGTTAAAGCCATGGCCTAAGTTCTTGTATCTTCAAAGTGGGTTCCAAAATGATGCTTGCCCCTAGGAAAGGGCAAGAATGTGCCTAGCATAATGATGGATACTGCCTAGATCCAAAAAAGTCTTTGTAGAAATTGTGTTCAAAAGATTAAAGTCGTATATTGCATAATTTGATGGTCTTAATGATTTATTTTTCAATGTGATGTAGGTCAAGTAACACCTCTCACTTTTCTCTTTCAAATGCACTAGGTCAGATCAGATTGCAAAATAATTGAAATTTTTAGAAGGTAATTATTTTTCGTTTTACACATGGTATAATGTTGAAATGTTAAACTTTTCCAAGATATTATTAGTGCCAAAATTCAAATTTTAACATGGCAAAACCTGTGCAATATTGTGGCATCTCAAGATAAATTCTAGAAACTTCATTAGGAGCAAAGGCCTATTTCCCCCTAACTTCAAATTGCGAAAAATTACAATGGGAAAAGGAAACTTTTGAACTTTACGTGCATTATCTACTATGGTAAACCCCATTCCAAGTAGAAACACTTTGTGATGGGTAGGGTGAGACCGGGCGACAGGGGTTCCACCAAGGCCTGTTCCATCCCATAACCGGTGTTCCCCACTTGAAGTGGCAAAAACCAAATGAGGAGACTCCCACTCAGTGTATTTTTTTAATTGGCGAGTTTTCACCAAAATCATAAAACAATGGAAAATTGGAATATGTATTCGGAATCTACCGAATATGGGTCATTTTTTCCATGAAAAATCCTTTTCTAGGCTGGTTGAAATTGTATTTTTAAGCTCAAATTTTGGTGAAAATTTGCCAATTGAAAATACAAAAGCACTGGTTGAGACAGGAAGAATATCAGCTATATGCCGGTTCCACTTTAGGTAGTGTCAGTATCACGTGTAATGGCCAACATCCTTGAGATGTGAAATAAAAATCGAGAAACCGATTACATTCTGGAACGCACTCCATCCAACGGAACAGAACAGCAGGTGACGCTACCACGCCCCGCTGCATATTCCGAGGTGGAATCGGGTCTACCGGGCGTGAAGTCCGTGGGTGCAGGCATAAGATGTGGCTCGAGAACTGCATTCCCTTTGGTCGGCTGTGGAGCCCCGTCGGTCCGCTTTCAGTGCAACGCGCATTCAACGCAGCTTCAGCTTGCATTCCACGCGCTATTGAATTTTGCATTGCGATCAAGCTGCCGCTGCTGCTGGGTGATGTGCTTATGGATTGCAAGACTAGTGAAGCTAGACAGGAGATGAGCCTGCCTGTCGGTGGTCTATATTTGTATTATGTGCTTACTGAAAGCGGATTTCTTTACTGGTTTTGAATTATGCTCTCGGATCATTCAGCTACGAAATAGACTGATATGCTCGCCTTGGCTAACTGCCCCCTTTGCTTCTTCGCTCTCGGATTCGTCTTGCTTCAAAGCTGAACATCGATGAATGTTGCCGCCGCAATAGTTTCGACTATCAAGGTCCACTGCTTC
>Ga0209611_10010488_pt1 | contig 13635 bp, 13 predicted proteins | sample S1TSphgellanicum_3_FD_187693 | JGI IMG/M metagenome (GOLD analysis project Ga0209611, IMG submission 187693) | Host-associated microbial communities from peat moss isolated from Minnesota, USA - S1T2_Fc - Sphagnum magellanicum MG (SPAdes) (version 2) | ecosystem: Host-associated > Plants > Peat... | reverse complement strand
CGCCCACCATGGCCCTTTATCGCGTGGAGGACAACAAGCAGTTGACGATTCTGGAAAAGGGGGACATTCGCAAGCTGGTCGCAGCAGGATGGCATGCGCCGGAGGTCTTCGTCGCCAAGGGCCGGGTCGAGATCGACGGCCAGATCCTGTCCGCCGGCCAGATGGCGGTGTTCGCCAAGGGCGCGCGCGGGGTGGTGAAGGCGATCGAGCCCTCGACGGTCATGGCGCTGGGCGGCGAGCCGGTGGGCGATCGGTTCTTGTGGTGGAACCTAGTGTCGTCCTCCAAAGATCGTATCGAGCAGGCCAAGGCCGACTGGGCCGCCGGCCGCATGACCCTGCCCTCCGCCGACGACGCCGACTTTATCCCCCTACCCCACGATCTGCCGCCGCCCACGCTCAACCCCATGTCGTGACCCCATGAAAATACAGACGCACGCCTTCCGCGTCCCCGAAGGCGACGTGGTCGACCTGGAGAAATGGCCGACGAAGATCGACGCCCTCTGCACGTCCAAGAAACAGTATCGCAAGGTTCTGGAGGATCATGTCGCGCGCCTCAGCGCGCAGCAGGAGCGCCTCTACGCCTCGAACACATACGCGATCCTGGTGATTTTCCAGGCGATGGATGCGGCCGGGAAAGACGGCGCGATCAAACATGTGATGTCGGGCGTCAACCCTCAGGGCTGCCAAGTGTTCAGCTTCAAACACCCCAGCGCCGCAGAACTGCAGCACGACTTCCTCTGGCGCACCACCCGCGACCTGCCCGAGCGCGGCCGGATCGGGATTTTCAATCGGTCCTACTATGAAGAGGTGCTGGTCGTCCGCGTCCACCCCGAACTGCTGAAGAGTGAAGCGCTGGCCGACGCGCCAAGCGATGACGACACCTTCTGGCGCCAGCGCTATCGCTCGATCACGGAGATGGAGCGCCATCTGCACGCCAATGGCGCCCGGATCGTCAAAATCTTCCTGCATCTCTCAGCGGACGAGCAGCGCAAACGCTTGCTGGCCCGCATCGACGACCCCGACAAAAATTGGAAGTTCAGCGCCGACGACATAAAAGAAAGAGGATTTTGGAATGACTATATGAAGGCCTATGCGGCGTGTCTTAGCGCGACAAGCCTTTCTGAGGCGCCCTGGCATGTCGTACCCGCAGACGACAAGAAGGATGCGCGACTGATCGTCTCGGAAATCATACTCGAAACCTTGGAATCGCTCAAACTAAACTACCCCAAGGCCAGCGCGGAGCATGAGAAGGCCTTACAGGCTATTCGCGAACAGCTTTCGACCTGAAGGACGCCATCGCGCCCTGACGGTAGGTTTGATCCGCCGCAACCAAAAAAAAGCCGCGCATGAAGCGCGGCCAAGTTCATAGGGAGGAAACGCCCGAAGGCGTAGGCTTTGTGTATCTCGCCAGTAAAAAATCGTCGATGCAGAAGTCCTGGGGATGGCTTCAGATTATCAGACATGGCGACTTCTTGGGCAAACCGATCAAGTTTCGGGCAGATCAGCCGCCATCCTGAGCGCCGCCGGCGCTCGAACCGGAACCGCTGTTATCGCCATAACGCTCCCGGCGGTAGCTGCGGGGCTCCTCCTTGCCGCTGGCGCGCTCGGCCTCCTTACTCTTCTGCTCGTCCCAATAGGCGGCGCCGGTCTTGGGCTTGAAGATGGTCCTGGGCGCCCCGTCGGCGCGGGCCACCGCGAACAGATTGTCCTTGGGGTCGTAGAGCAGGCGGTCGCCATTGCTGCGGGTGATGATCTGGGCGCCCCGGGGCGGGTGATCGATGAAGTGATGCACCTTGGTCAAGAACTCATCCAGGGTCTTGGCGCCTAGATCCGCGCCCGCTTGCTGGAAGTGGTAGGTGGCGTTCTCCTCCGCGGAATATTTGCGGTTGTCGCTCCACATCGGTTCACCGTGAAACGAGGGGACCGGGGGACGCGACGCCGTCTCCTCGCGGTCGTAGCGGCCATCGCCGGCTGGCGCCTTGGCGTCGGCGTAGCGGCTGTAGCCGCCGGTTTGCGGGGCCGAGGCGGTCGACCCGCCCGAAGCGGCGTTGCGCGCCTGGGTCTTGGCGTCGTCACGGCCGCAACCGGTCAAAATCGTCGAAGCGGCCAGGGCCGCGAGCGCCGTGAAGCGCCAAGCTGTTAAGGACATATCAACCCCTCCGTTCACGTTATGTATCCATTTCCCTTAAGACACACCTCGATCCGTTTCGCAATAGTCGTCCTTCAGCGATCTAACATCGGCGACCTTGGCTGACGGCGGCGCGCAAAAGCGGTATCGAACGCACGATGGACCCGTCTTCCCCTGCCCCGGACCGCGACACAGGCGCCAAACGCGTGCTCCTGATCGTGGGCGGCGGCATCGCCGCCTACAAGGCGCTGGAGCTTATCCGTCTCCTGCGCAAAGCCGGGGTCGCCGTCCGCGTGATCCTGACCCGCGCAGGCGCCCAGTTCGTCACGCCGCTGTCCCTGTCGGCCCTGTCGGAGGACAAGGTCTATCAGGACCTCTGGTCCCTGACGGATGAGGCGGAGATGGGCCATATCGAGCTGTCGCGCTCGGCCGACCTGGTGGTGGTGGTTCCAGCGACCGCCGACCTGATGGCCAAGGCGGCGTGCGGCCTCGCTGACGATCTGGCCTCGACCACCTTGCTGGCGACCGACAAACCCGTGCTGATGGCGCCGGCGATGAATGTGCGTATGTGGACCCACCCGGCCACCCAGCGAAACCTCACGACCTTGAAACGCGCCGGCGTGACCATCGTGGGGCCGGATGAAGGGACCATGGCCTGCGGCGAGTTCGGCTTGGGTCGCCTGGCCGAACCTCAAGCGATCCTGGCCGCGACTTTGGCCGCGCTTAGCCAGGCGGACCCCGAGAAGCCGCTGCAAGGTCGCCGCGCCCTGGTGACAGCCGGGCCGACGCTGGAGCCGCTGGATCCTGTGCGCGTCCTCACCAACCGCTCCAGCGGGCGCCAAGGTTACGCCATCGCCACGGCCCTGGCCGCGCTGGGCGCCGACGTCACCCTGGTCTCGGGCCCGACCGCGCTTGCGGCGCCGGCCGGGGTGAGACGAATCGAGGTCGAGACCGCGCGCGAAATGCTGGAGGCCTGCCAGGGCGCCTTGCCCGCCGATGTGGCCGTATTGACCGCCGCTGTCGCCGATTGGCGCCCCGAAACCGTTTCGGTTCAGAAGCAGAAGAAATCTGGCGCGGCGCCGGCGCCGATCCGGCTGGTGGAAAACCCCGACATCCTGGCCACCCTGTCCGCCCTCGGTCCCAGCCGCCCCACCTTGGTGATCGGCTTCGCCGCTGAGACCGAGCAGGTGGAAACCCATGCGAAAGCGAAGCTAGCGCGGAAGGGCTGCGACTGGATCGTGGCCAACGACGTCACCGCGCCCGGCGTCATGGGCGGCGGGGAAAACGAGGTGATGGTGATCGATAACACTGGTGTGGAGCGGTGGACTCGCGCCACCAAGGCGCAAGTCGCGGCCCGGTTGGCGCAACGGATCGCCTCTGTTCTCACGCCTGCGCCCTGAAGGCCCCATCGCTTGATCCTCTCCGTTCCGATCGTCGCCCTGCCCCATCACGAAGGCCTGGAGCTGCCCGCCTACGCCACCGCGGGCGCTGCGGGTCTGGACCTGCGCGCCGCCATTCCGGAGGATGCGCCGATCACCTTGGCGCCCGGCGCGCGGTGCTTGACGCCGACAGGTCTGAAGATCGCTGTGCCGGCCGGTTACGAATGCCAGGTGCGGCCGCGCTCAGGCCTGGCGCTGAAGCACGGGATCACCTGCCTGAACAGCCCCGGCACGGTGGACAGCGACTATCGCGGCGAGTTGGCGGTGATCCTGATCAATCACGGCGCGGAACCGTTCGTGATCCGTCGCGGCGAGCGCATCGCCCAGATGGTGTTCTGCGCTGTGGCTCAAGCCGTCTGGGCGCCGGTGGAGGCTCTGGACGACAGCGCGCGCGGCCAGGGCGGCTTCGGCTCGACGGGGCGGTAATCCGTCAGCCGGCTGCGTCCAAGATCTGGTTCAGCCGGTCCGCCTCGTCGAAATCGCGGCATTGGGGGGAGCTGTAGGCGACCAGATAGCCTTGGCCGAAGCACTTCTGGAAGCCGCGGAGCGCGTTCAGGTTCAGCCGGTCTCCCGCCTGCACAGCCCCGGACTCCTTGGCGGCGTAGGCGTCCAGATCCTTGGCCGACTGATCCAGAATGGCCCGATCCTGGCGCAGGAAGCCGACCGTGCCTTTGACATAGAGCACCCAGCCTGGATCATCGACGGGACGCTCGGCCTGCACCTGCAGCACTTCGCCGAGTTGATCGACCGCGTCGTCAATGCGACTGGCGTCGGCCAGCATCTGGGCCGCATGGAAGTGCAGTTGCGCCCGATCATCGGCCCTCAGGCCCGCGCGGCCCGCCATGAAGTCGCGGATCAGGCTGGCGGCCTCCGCATAGCAGTGGGCGACGGCGTAGACCCGCCAGCCCTCGGGCGAGCGATCAAACATCTGTTCGCTCAAACTCAACAGCCGCTCGCGCTCCTCCAGGCTTGGCGTACAGCTTTGCAAGCCGTTCCCGGCGATCGGCGCGGAGGCCGATGGCGGGGGCGGCGCCATCGTCTGCGGCGCCGCCCGCGAGGTTTGCGCCACAGGCCCTTGCCCAAGCCCCTGGGCGCGCGCCGCGCCGGCGAGGCTGGAGATAATCAGGACGAGAGAGATCAGGCGCATGTCGGAAGGCCTTTCAGGGCTCGGCGAAGCCCAACACATCCTGCATGTCGTACAATCCAGGCGGCTGCGTGGCGACCCAGAGCGCCGCCTCCACCGCGCCGCGAGCGAACAGCCCCCGGTCGCGCGCGGAATGGGACAGGGTCAGGAGTTCATCCTCCGCGGCGAACATCACGCTGTGCTCGCCGACGATGCCGCCGCCGCGCACCACAGAAAAGCCGATCCCGCCGACTGACCTCGGGCCCGTGATCCCATCGCGGGTGCGGATCGCGTCTTGATCGAGCGTGACGCCTCGCGCCTCTGCGGCCGCCTGCCCCAACATCAGCGCTGTGCCGGACGGCGCATCGACCTTGCGCCGATGGTGCGCCTCGGCGATTTCGATGTCGTAGGTCTGCGCCGGCAGGGCGCGCGCGGCCTGTCGCACCAGGCCCAGCAGCACGTTCACACCGAGCGAAAAGTTGCCGGATCGGACGATGGCGATCGCCTTGGCGGCGGCGGCGATCTCGGCGTCCTGGTCTGGGGTGAAGCCCGTCGCGCCCAGGACCAGAGCGGGGCCGCCGCGCGCGGCGCAGAGTTTGGCCAGGGCCGCGGAGGCCTCAGGCGTCGTGAAGTCGATCACGCCATCGACGGCGGCGAGGTCGTCAGGCGATGGTCCAGGCCGACCGAAGGCCGCCCCTAAAGACGCGCCCTCGCGCCCCTCGATCGCCTTCAAAACCGCCTGGCCCATCCGCCCTTGCGCGCCCGCGACGGCGAGTTTGATCGGAGGGGATGGCATGGGCGGGAGACCTCGGAGCGCGTCTAAACATAACCAAATCACCCCAAAACCCGCTCATCCCCGTGAACGCGGGAACCCAGGCTCTGGATCAGCCCCATCGAAAGGACAAGCGGCGCCTTGCTTGAACCGACGAGCTTAACAAACCTGGGTCCCCGCTTTCGCGGGGATGAGCGAATCCAGGTGTGGGCCTAGTATCACACCCGGCTCTCTTCGGCGCCGGTCAGACCGTCCCAGAATTTTCGGGCCTTGGTGAAGAAGCCGGCATGACGGGGGTGGTGATGTTCAGCATGGACGCCGGTGCAGGTTTCCGACAGTTCGCGGATCAGCTCTTTCTGGCGAGGCGTCAGATTGGTCGGGGTCTCGACATAGAGCTCGACCACCAGATCGCCGACCTCGCGGCCTCTGAGCGAGGGCATGCCGCGGCCCTTCAGGCGCACGGTCTTACCCGTCTGGGCGCCGTCGGGGACCTTGACCTTGACCTTGCAGTCGCCCTCGCACGGCGCCGGCCCGGCGTTGAGACACGGCGCCTCGATCTCGCCGCCGAGCGCGGCGATCACCATCGGCACAGGCACGGTGCAGAGGAGATCCAGGCCATCGCGCTCAAACAGCTCATGGGGGCGCAACGAAACGAAGATGTAGAGATCGCCCCGGGGGCCGCCGCGCGCGCCCGCGTCGCCTTCGCCTGCGAGCCGAATACGCGCGCCATCGTCGACGCCGGCCGGAATGCGAACCTTCAGCGTGCGCTCTTGACGCACCTGGCCGGCGCCGTGGCAGGATCGACAGGGATCGGCCACCACACGGCCATGACCGCCGCAGCGCGGACAGGTGCGCTCTACCGAGAAAAAGCCCTGGGTCGCCCGCACACGACCCGCGCCGCCGCAGGTGGAGCAGGTCGTGGGTTGGGTGCCGGGCTTGGCGCCGGAGCCGTCGCAGACCTCGCAGGTCATCACGGTCGGATATCGGACCTCGATCTCGTCGCCGGCGTAAGCCTGCTCCAGCGTCACTTCGATATCGTAACGCAGATCCTGGCCCCGCGCCGGGCCGGACGAGCGGCGGCCCGCGTTGAACATCTCTCCAAACGCCTGACCGAACACCTCCGAGAAGATGTCGCCCATGTCCTGGAAGCCGGCCTGCCCGGCGCCGCCGCCGCCGCCCATGCCGTTTACGCCGGCATGGCCAAACCGGTCATAAGCCGCACGCTTCTGCGGGTCGGAGAGAACCGAATAGGCCTCGTTGCATTCTTTGAAGCGCGCCTCGGCCTGCGAGTCGCCAGGGTTGCGATCGGGGTGATGCTGCATCGCCGCCTTACGGAAGGCGCTCTTCAGCTCCACCTCCGTGCAGGTCCGGGTCACGCCCAGGATTTCGTAGTAGTCGCGCGCCATACCGCGTGTGACCTTTCAAAGCCCCAAATCAAAACAACAGAAGGTTAAGTTGGAAATCGTGCGATTCCGCGTTCGACCCATATGCTTTAAGCACGTGGCGCCGGATCGCTGGGCCGGCAAGTGCGACCCAATAGCGTTTGTGATCTTTTCGTGAGGAAACCATCGCCTCGCCCACGTTTTAAGACCTCCGCCCAACCCTGGATGAGACAACGATGGACGCCTCGCCTTTGCGGGCGAGACGTCCTCACGTTCTCACGATCAAGCGGACTTGTGCTCGTCGCCGACTTCTTCGAACTCAGCGTCGACCACGCCCTCGGCGGCCTCACCGCCCGACGCGCCGGCGGCCTGGGCCCGGTACATGGCCTCGCCGAGCTTCATCGACGCCTGCATAAGGGTCTGAGTTTTGGCGGCGATCGCTTCGCCGTCCTCGCCGTCGCGGGCTGTCTTGAGGTCGGCCAGAGCGGTTTCGATCGCGGTCTTTTCTTCGGCAGACACCTTGTCGCCGAACTCCGCCACCGACTTTTCGGTCTGGTGGATCAGGGCGTCGGCATGGTTCCTGGCTTCCACCAGCTCCTTGCGCGCCTTGTCCTCGGCGGCGTGGGCTTCGGCTTCGCGCACCATCTTCTGGATATCGTCGTCCGACAGACCGCCATTGGCCTGGATGCGGATCGACTGCTCCTTATTGGTGGCCTTGTCCTTGGCGCTGACGTTGACGATGCCGTTGGCGTCGATGTCGAAGGTCACCTCCACCTGGGGCACGCCGCGCGGCGCCGGGGGAATGCCCATCAGGTCGAATTGGCCGAGCATCTTGTTGTCATGCGCCATGGGCCGTTCGCCCTGGAACACGCGGATCGTCACGGCCGACTGGTTGTCGTCGGCGGTGGAGAAGGTCTGGCTGCGCTTGGTCGGGATGGTGGTGTTGCGCTCGATCAACGGCGTGAACACCCCGCCCAGCGTCTCAATGCCCAGCGTCAGCGGCGTGACGTCGAGCAACAGCACGTCCTTAACGTCGCCCTGCAGGACGCCGGCCTGGATCGCCGCGCCCAGAGCCACGACTTCGTCCGGATTGACGCCCTTATGCGGCTCGCGGCCAAAGAAGGCCTTCACCGCCTCCTGAACCTTAGGCATGCGGGTCATGCCGCCGACCAGCACCACTTCGTCGATGTCCGCGGCCTTCAGCCCGGAATCCTTCAGCGCCGTTTCGCAGGGGCCGATGGTGCGGGAAATCAGGTCCTCGACCAGGCTTTCCAGCTTGGCGCGGGTCAGCTTCAGATTGAGGTGCAACGGGCCCGACGCATTCATCGAAATGAAGGGCAGGTTGACGTCGTATTGAGGAACCGACGACAGCTCCTTCTTGGCCTTTTCGGCCTCTTCCTTCAGGCGCTGCAGGGCCAGCTTGTCCTTGCGCAGGTCGACGCTGGTCTCGCGCTTGAACTCGTCGGCCAGGTAGTCGACGATCCGCAGGTCGAAGTCTTCGCCGCCCAGGAAGGTGTCGCCGTTGGTGGCTTTCACCTCGAACACGCCGTCGCCGATCTCCAGGATGGACACGTCGAAGGTGCCGCCGCCAAGGTCGTAGACCGCGATCTTGCGACCGTCGGTCTTATCCAGGCCATAGGCCAGGGCAGCCGCGGTCGGCTCGTTGATGATGCGAAGGACCTCAAGACCGGCGATCTTGCCGGCGTCCTTGGTGGCCTGGCGCTGGGCGTCGTTGAAATAGGCCGGGACGGTGATGACGGCCTTATCGACCTTTTCGCCGAGCGTCGCTTCCGCCGCTTCCTTCATCTTTTGCAGGATGAAGGCGCTGATCTGCTGGGGGCTGTAGTCCTTGCCGTTCGCGCGAACCCAGGCGTCGCCGTTGGGGCCGCGGGAAATCTCGTAGGGCACCATGCCCTTATCCTTGGTCACCAGCGGATCGTCGTACTTACGGCCGATCAGACGCTTGATGGCGAAGAAGGTGTTGTTGGGGTTCGTGACCGCCTGGCGCTTGGCGGGCTGACCGATCAGGCGCTCGCCGTCGTCTTGAATAGCGACGACGGACGGGGTGGTGCGCACGCCCTCTGCGTTTTCGATCACCTTGGGCGCCTTGCCGTCCATGATCGCAACGCACGAATTGGTCGTGCCGAGGTCGATACCGATAATCTTGCTCATATGAGGTCCAACTCCTTGAGATGGCGGACGGTTGGGCCGAGTTCCGGCCTCCATGCGAAGCGCCGCGCCCGCCCGTCCCCGTAGGGCTTTAAGGTCTCCCAGCCCAACCTTGCGGCCGGCAGGATGATGGTGATCAAACTTACGCCAGCTAAGGCCCGCGAAAGGCGATCCTAAGCTGGCTCTCGATATGGGGCGCGTGGCGGTGGCCGCAAGTGCTATTTGACCGCGCCGGGAGCGGCCGATGCGCCGTTTAGCCCCAAAAGGCTCGCCCGCCATGCGGAGCCGGCGACCTGGGGCTTGGCCTCAACGCCGCCCGTCCTTACGGGCTTGCGGATCCGAGGAACCGCCGCTAGTTTCCGCGCCCTCGCTCAGACGCGCTCACCAGCGCGTGAAAAACGCCGGAGAGGTGGCTGAGTGGTTGAAAGCACCGCACTCGAAATGCGGCGTACCCGCAAGGGTACCGCGGGTTCGAATCCCGCCCTCTCCGCCATCCTGCTTCGCTCTTCGAGCTTCGCAGGACTAGTCCTGCGGGTGAAATTCGAAGCAGGATGCCCTTCGAAGCTTTAGCGAAGAAGGGCGGTTCGTGAAGTATGTCTATCTGTTGGAAAGCCTCGACACACCGAACGCTCGCTATGTCGGAATGACCTCGGACTTGAAGCGCCGATTGGCTGAACACAACGCCGGAAAATCACCGCACACCGCGAAATTCACCCCTTGGCGCGTCGTGACCTATATGGCGTTCGCGAATGAAACGAAAGCTAGGGAATTTGAACGATACTTGAAATCAGGTTCGGGGCATGCATTCGCAAACAAGCGACTTTGGTAAACGGCTCATGAAATTTTTGTCGGGGAGGGCCACAGCGTAAACGTAGTGCTCATCTTCATCGAGCGTGGGCCGCCAGTCTACGCTGTGGCTCTCTAAAACCGCCTGTCCTACGAGGGCGTCGTTTGGCGCTCACGTTCCGTCCAGCCGTACCCCTGAGGCCCGTCCGAACCCATCCGCTTTCCGGAAAGACATATTCCTCTTTTGTTCTTGATCGGCGCGCCGAATCTGTTCACCATCCGTTCGTTGGGCGGGAGTTGCGGCGCGGGGCTGGGGCGGTCGGACAGGAGGGGCGAGGTTGCTGGCTGAAACGCTGGAGAAGGCTTGGCGTGATCGCCAAGGCGCAGGTCCTGTAGCCCCAGCGATGGCGTTTGGGCCGGAGGGTCTGACGCTAGGCGCTGGCACGGTGCTGGCGGCGACCGACGACGAGCGCAACATCGCACTGGATGAGGCGGCCGAAGCGCGCCTTCAGGCCCTGAGCGGGTTCGGGGTCGCCCTACTAAACCGGGTTACGGGCAACATGGTCAACTTTGACGACTGCCAGCGCAGTACGGGCATCATGTACGAATATAAGGGGCCGACCTACACGCCGTTCCTTCAGAGAGCGAATGAAAATGAAATCTTGGGACCCAGTGCAACGAAGAAGATGATCAAACAAGCCACGAACCAAATTCAAGCCGCTGAAGGAAAGCATATCGTATGGCTTTTTGCCGATAGATATGCTGCGAAGGATGTGAGAGATAAACTTGATAACGACAAAAATGAAGCCCTTAAGACGATTGAAATAAGGATTTTTCCGAGCTTCGAGACAATAAAATGAATAAATATATATATAAAATTAGCGTTAGTTTGCCGTTCAAATCGACCGCCCCGCAGCAGATAGGGCAGGACTTTTTGACGATGATCGACGCCCTGTCAGGGTTCGATCCGACGCTTAAAGACTGGGGAATACCTGACCCAAACGACCTTGAAAAAGCTTTGCCGCTTACATCAAGGCGTTCCAACTTTACAAAATATGTCAAAGAGAATGCATGCTTCGATGACTGGGATCAACGCGATCCTGATTACGGCTATTTCGTATTTGCGATAACGGGATACCAAAGCGTTGAAAACAACAGTGAATCTGTATACTTTGGCTTGTCGACAAATTCGCTCAGCTCAAATGATTTTGAGTTTCAAATGGGCAACGAGCATGCTCCACCAAAGCCCCCTTTGCTGCGTTTTGATCTATATAAATTCGCCCTGCTGAAAGGGTTGTCGATCTGGCCCGCCCCGTCCGGCGTCGCCTATTACCGTCTGATGACCGCAGGACAGGCCGAAGGTTGCATCGATCCCACCTTTCCCTATTCGGGTTATCACGTTCCCTGGATGGCCTATCTCGACGCCAAGCTGTCTAAAAAGGTGAGCGTACCGGCGGAGATCGCGACCGAACGCACGCCCGACGGCGGCCTGCTGATGATCGCGACGGAAGAGGTATTGGACCCAATGAACGTCGAGCACATGCGGCGCGCCCGGATCATCGCCGAGATCATGATCAAGACGTGCGGGACATAATAGCAAAATGGCCCGGCTTCTCATGACCCGCCGATCATAGCGCTACAGCGTAAACGTAGTTCTCATCTTCATCGAGCGTAGCCCGCCATTCTAAGCCAGACTACGCCGTAGCCCGAGATCTTGTCGTCGGGCCACGACGACTTACAAGAGGAGCTAAGGCTATGAACGCACCCCAGATTATTCGGACGCCTGGCGGCGAAGAGCTGGTGGTGTTGCCCCTGGCCGACTACGAGGCGCTCCTTGATCGCGCCGATCACGACGCCGACATCGCCATCTACGAGGCTCGCAAGGCCGAATTGACGGCCGGCGGCGTCGTATTGCCGCCGGAGGTTAGCGCGGCGATTCTTCGCGGAGACAGCCGGCTGAAGGCCATTCGCCACTGGCGCGATGAGACGCAAGTGCATTTGTCTTTCAAGACAAATATCAGCCAGGGCTATCTTTCCGACCTGGAAAGCGGCCGCCGCACAGGTACACCTGAGACCGTCGCCAAGCTGGCGCAGGCGCTCGATGTCCCGGTTGAGTGGCTTTTATAGGCCCACCCCACGCCGCGACGTCGGTTGGGCGTGTTTTGGTGGCGTCATGAACATCGCTCAGAGAGCTCCAGCCCTCATCTGCATCGCGCGCGCCATGCTGCATATCTGACATTCAGCGCCGCGGTGTTTCGATCTAAGAAGGGCGACGGTTCGCCTTAAGGCTCCGCGACCCAGGGATAATGTCATGAAGCAAGAGCAGGTTTCCATTAGCGCCAAGGACGGGCCGTGCGCCGCCCAGGTGTTCACGCCCGATGGGGCAGGTCCGTGGCCAGCGGTTATCTTCTATATGGATGCGTTCGGCATCCGTCCGGCCATGATGGAGATGGCCGGCCATGTGGCCAGCGCCGGCTATGTCGTCTTGCTGCCCGACCTATTCTACCGGTTCGGCCCCTATGGCCCGCTGGCGCCCAAGGAGGTCTTGGCCGGCGATTTCCGCGCCATCATCGGGCCGATGATGTCGAGCACCGACAACCATAAGACCGCCGAGGATACGGCGGCCTTCCTGGCCTATCTCGACACCCGCAGCGACGTCCAAGGCAAGAAGGTCGGAACGGTCGGGTTCTGCATGGGCGGCGGGATGGCCTTGACGGCGGCCGGCTATTACCCCGATCGGGTCGCCGCCGCGGTAAGCTTCCACGGCGGCAATCTCGCCACGGATCAACCGACCAGCCCCCACCTGCTGGCGCCCAAGATCAAGGCCGAGCTCTACGTCGCGGGCGCGGACAATGATCATAGCTATCCGCTCGAAATGGCGGATCGCCTAGAGGCCGCCCTGACGGAGGCCGGGGTCAAGCATGTTTGCGAGATCTACGAGGGAATGGCCCATGGCTGGATGAAACCCGACATGCCCGTCTACAACGCCGGGGCGGCCGAGCGCGGCTGGGGCGAGCTGTTCGCCCTTTATCGTCGTACGCTGAGCTGAGTTGAACGCCCGCATGCGAGGGATTTGACCATGGCGCGGATCTGCTTCATCGAACTGCCCGCCGGGAATCTGGGGGCGGCGAAGACCTTCTATGGGTCGGTGTTCGGTTGGGACCTCGCCGACTTCGGTCCGAGCTACGCGTGCACCATGACCGGCGACGTCGATCTTGGACTGCAGGGCGAGCTCAGCGAAGCCGCCCGCGCGCCCCTCGCCGTCATTGCAGTCGATGATCTTGACGCCGCACAGGCAGCCGTGGAGCAGGCGGGCGGCGTGATCACCCAAGCGATCTTCGCCTTTCCCGGCGGTCGGCGTTTTCACTTCACCGACCCGAATGGAAACGAACTCGCGGTGCTGAAAGCCGATTAGAGCATGACAGGCGGAAGGGCATGCCGGCTCGGCCGCCCGTCCGTCTCCAAAGCGAACGACTGGCTCTAAAGCGAACGACTGGACGCGGCGGGGCGGGACGGGAGCGGCGTTGTTTGCGCCCTGTGCTCGGCTCGCCGCGGCCATCGGATAAGGCGACGGCCCTCCTGGGCCTGCCAGAGCAACAGGGTCGGCACGCCGATCGCCAGGTCTCGCGCCCGCTTAAGGAGCGACAAGGCGAGCGCGGTTTCCGGCGATAGGCCAAACAGGACGCCGATCAGCGCGTATCCGCCCTCCTGCACCCCCACCGCATTGGGCACCATGAAGGCGGCGCTGCGCGCTGTAGAGAGCAGGCTTTCGATCGCGATCACCGCCATGACCGAGATGTGTACGCCCATGATCCGCAGGGCGATCCAGCTCCCGA
>Ga0209611_10010486_pt1 | contig 13638 bp, 15 predicted proteins | sample S1TSphgellanicum_3_FD_187693 | JGI IMG/M metagenome (GOLD analysis project Ga0209611, IMG submission 187693) | Host-associated microbial communities from peat moss isolated from Minnesota, USA - S1T2_Fc - Sphagnum magellanicum MG (SPAdes) (version 2) | ecosystem: Host-associated > Plants > Peat... | reverse complement strand
GGGCAACTTGAGCCTATTACTTAAATGTATTTTGTTGGCCCAAAGCGAAGGAGTGTAAACCCAATGGCCCCAAGAAGGGTGTATCCTACATCTGATGGCAAATATTTGTTTAAGTGAATAAATCAATGATAGAGCGGCTCAAGAAGTTTGGGTCTTCATTTTTGAGCCCTTTTTCCTAAATGATGCCATGCAAATGACCACATCATTCTTGGGTTCCTGAGTTTGGGCCCAAGAGTAAAGCCAATGGGCCCAAACTTCGAGCATTTTGTCAATAGGATTGCTCCATTTTGAGTTTCACCCATTGTGGGCTTATTTTAGAGTGGGCCTAAATTTGACTTTGATGGTGCATAAGTGTGTACTTAAATGCATCAATTAGTATATCTTAAGAACAGAGTCATAACCCGATGGTAAGGATATGATATCATCATGAAGGATGATGAGTCAAATTCTGAACTTTCCATCAAATTACAACCAACATATCTCTTTTGACAATCAAAATTTATGAATGGGCATCTACAATTTCAAGACTAGAAATTTGGATGAATACTACCATAGTCCGCGGTTCATTTCCACATTGACAAAACAAACAATTAATTTGTTTCAAAAAACAATAATAGTCTTAAAAACCTTTGAAATTATTGGAACATGATCTACAATAGCATGATGATCTTCTGATATTGAGTAGTGAAACTCTTCAAATAATAGCTTGGGATAATCCAAGGGTTTCAACACTTCAAGCTTCATATTTTCGACAAACATTCATTTCATTATTTAAAGGAGATTATTTAACTACAAAGTTGACCCTAGAGTTAGGGAATACACATATGAACACAGTGCACACTACCTACTAAAAAAAATTTTAAAGAAAAAAGTGAGGAGAGATGGAGGGATGGGCAGTACAAAAGGAAAATATAAGACTTACAAGTCAATGGAGAGAATGTAATCAAGGGCACCATATCTTTAGGGATAAATCTTTAGTACCATCACCTTCAAAAAAAAAACAATGTGATAGTCCCTTTCTCTAGTAAACAAATGTGATAGTCTAGATACTTGTAAAGAAACACAATTCTTTAAAGAGTTCACAAAAAGGTGTGTATGATTTGCATGTGTCTTGAGCCTTGACACTTGGGGGAGATTCTTTCCCCCTTTGTTATTGCTTGTTCCAAGGGTCTCTCCTATCCAGACATTCAACTACCCAGGAACCAATGGAACTTTGTGTGGTGTGTAGGGTGCAATTGAATGACTGACTCATATGCCTCTCATGTGCTTGGTGTGGTGTCTCGTATCTTCTGGTCCCAATAGAAGCTCCCAGACAGGTGAAAGTTTCAAATCATGTGCCAAGGTGCTGGCACCTAGCAATGGCCAATGAAACATCCATGCTGGTTCCAGACAAAATGAGAATGAGAGAGAGAGAGAGAGATAGATGTATCCGAGCAAAATATTGGACTTCATTTTTCTCCTCAACTGGGCCAGCTATATAGGTGAAAGGAGGACAACATTTGCCAAAGCATATGGGATAAAATTGAGGTTCTATGGAGAACATGTTGGAGAACAAATTGGGAACTTGGGGAACATACTGGGAATCTGATGTGAACCAATTGGGAACTTATTTATTGTTGTTGTCATCAATTCATTTTGATACATAGCTGAAGCCATAGTCTACCAAGGCTAGGTGACATGCCCTTTTGCTTAAGAAGTGTTTTAAACGGATGCAGACCTCATATCGGGACCACCTTAGTCAGGCATTAAGGCGATATGAGAGTTAGGCCAATAATGACTCTACGAGGTTCGACGTTTTTAAGAGTCAGGATACATTTGGACCTCAGGGTTTGGATGGGATAAGGCAAGAGTTGGGGCTCTTACTAGCCAAAGAAGACAATTAGGGGTTGTCTTTGGGACTATAGTGCGGGGCACTATCCCCTTAAACCCTCAATAGACAATTAAGTGTTATCTTAGGTCATCCAAAGGGGCGAGCCCTCTAAAGTGCCTAGGACAATTAGGAGCTATCCCTTTACAGCCTTGAGGCCGCCAAGAGAGGGTTGGCCTTAGGACGAGTCGGGTTCGTCCCAATTTGAGTCCTTGGAACCAACTTTGGGAGTTGATCTCAAAAAGCCCCCAAGTCAACCTAGGGTTGATTTCGCTTATGGCCATGTGGACCAACTCCAGGAGTCGAGCTTGGGCCAACTCCAAGTTAGACTAAGATTTAATTTCAAAAGCAGGGCCTAGTGAATCTAAGTAACGAGTCTAAGTCTATCTTGAGCGGTCGGGACTTTGGGACTAACAAAGTGTGCCATGGGGTGCATAGATAGCTAAGAACTAAAGGAGTCAACACCAGAAGAGCTTGGCAAGGTGTTGGGAAAACAAGGCGACAAGCAGGAAAAGGTGTGTCATTTGGTATTAGAGCAAAAACTTGATCTAGTGAGCGCGAAGATGGGAGAAAAAATAATGGTTGGGTCCCCTGTTGTGAAGCGTTCACACCAGACCAAGGTGAAAATGGAAGTGGTCAAAGTGGAGAAGGTTGCTGCAAAAAAGGCTAGCGAGGCTAAGAAATTGGCCAAGCTAGCGATGGCGGCCGAACTAGGCTCCATCAAAAAGCTTCCTAGGATACTAAAAGGTGAAAAGGAAGAGCCTTCCAAGCCTTTTAACCTTGAAAATGGGGAAAGAGGGGCATCAACAAAAAAGGAGTCTTCCAAGGGGGAAGCCTCCAAAGATAATGTCTAAGTGGTGGAACAACTTGGATCCACCTTTGACTCTTTGGAATCAAATGAAGAGCAAGAAGAAAACCTAGAGGTTGTCAACATTCCAAAGAAATCAATTCAAGTTTTAAAGTGGATAGAAGAATCCAAAAACCCCAAAAGGCTTTGGAAGCTTAAGAAGTTCAAGTAGCAAAACAAGCCAAAGGGGTGAAGTGCAACTTGAGGCTGAAAAGATTTTTTCAAGCCATAAGAAAAGTGATTTGGTTGGAATTAGAAGTGGAACGGGCCAAATTTAAAGCCCAACAAGTTGAGGAAGGTCCTTTTTACGTTGTCCATGAATGCCATGGTTGAGGCCATAAAGGTGTTGCAAGACCTTGTGGTTAGCAAAAGGGATATCAACATGCAATTATCTTTAGAGCTATAGGAGGTTCATAAGGAGAAAGGGGCGGGGCCAAGCAAAGAAGCTGCAAAGACCATGAAGACCCAAACGTTAGATCCTTTCCCAGGAAAAGATACCAAGGCAAAAAAGGTTAAGCAATGGGCATTCCAAATGGAGGCCTATTTTGAGTCCCAAACAATCAACATGGATGTGGAGCGACTTAGCGTGGCATAATCTTTTTTAAAAGACCATGCCCTAAAATGGTGGACGACACAAAAGGATGTCAAACCAAACGTAATGGGGAATTTGCCTTGGAGTGCGTTCAAGGTTAAATTGAATGAAAGGTTTACCCCTCACAACTAGATCTTGAAGGATGGGCAAGAACTCCTGAGCTTGTGCTAATCCGATGGACCTAGAATAATGGGAAGGTGTGTACAAACCTTTGCATCCTTGTTAAGCTTCATTCCAATGAAATGAAGGAAAAGTACACACAAAAGGTGGCCTTCCTACATGGTTTGTAGCCTTGGGCTTGTAACACCATTTTGCAAAGGAATGAGGTCCCCACAATGTGCCAATAAATGATGAAGGTTGTAGAATGCATGGAAGATGACTCTATGCACAAGGTGGGAATGCCATTAGTTACGTAACTCACCATGAAGGTGAGTATTGAAAGTGTAGCACAAGCTGCAAGTGGCCCAAAAAGAAGCCAGAAGAGGAAATTGGTTAAGAACCCACCCAAAGACAAAGGAACTTTAGTAGGAAAAAAGCTACGGGACTATGCCAAAGTCCAATGTTTCAATTGTGATGAATTGGGGCACTTTGCCAAGGATTATGAAAAGGAGCCACGCACTCGTTTGTGAACCTAAGTGCGATAGCATGACTATGATGGGTGGCCACAAAGGTGGCTAAACCCAACAAGGTTCACTTAACACAAGGAACCACAACACTGACAAGCAGGGTGGAGTTAGGGGCCATTTTGGAATGTGACAAGGCGAAGTTTACAAAAAACTTCGCAATTTGCGCATTAGATGGCATCAAGGCCATACCTTTTTAAATGTTTACCATGTACATGTTTTGAGAAGAAGCTTTAAATTAAAAGTAATTGTTAGGTTAACAAATAGGTCTGTTGGTTTATAAGTTGAATACCAAGATAATTTAACTAAGGTAAGTAGGTAGGCAAGAATTGCAAGAGACTTCATTTTCAATTTTTATGCATGTGGATGAATTTAGTGTTAAGTCTTGGTTTACTTATATTTCCAACACAATTAATAAATTTTTGGATGTCCTCGTGGATGGCCTCCCTAAACATCTACCTTTTTTTCGTAGTGTGGACCATAAAATTGAGGTGGTGCTTAGGTCAACACCACTTTCTATGTGACCCTACTAACTTAATAAAAAAGAGCTAGAAGAGTTCAAGGCTCAAATAAATGACTTAATGAAACATGGATACATTAGGTCGAGCAAATCACCTTATGGTTCATTCGTTTTGTTTATAAATAAAAAGGACGAGAAATTATGCATGTGCATAGATTATCATGCCTTGAACAAAATCACCATTAAAAATAGTTACCCCTTGCCTTAAATCAATGATTTTTTTGATCATTTAAATGGGGTTTCTTATTTTAGCCGTGTTGACTTGAAGTTGGGCTATTATCAAATCCATGTGGAAGATGCGAATGTGGAAAAAACACCCATGAGGACAAGGTATGATTTTTACGAATTTTTGGTCATGCCGTTTGGGCTATGTAACACCTTGTCAATTTTCACAATTTGGATGAATTCGATTTTCCATGAGAAGTTAGATGAATCCATAATCATCTATATAGATGACATATTGGTGTATTCCAAGTTCTCAGAGGAACATGTGACACATCTAGAATTTGTGTTACAAAAGCTCAAAGAAAACAAACTATAAGCTAATCAGGCAAAGAGCGAGTTTACAAATTCAAAAATGGATTTTTTTGGACATGTGTTGTCTTGGGAAGGGGTGAGGCCCGACCCAAGGAAAATTGAATCAATTAAGGAATGGTAAAACATGGTTTCAACAAAAGGGGTTAGGTCATTCCTAGGATTGGTTAATTTTTGCATGAAATTCATAAAGAATTTCTTTGCATTGGCAAAATTGCTACCTGACCTCTTGAAGAAAGAGGGTTCATTTAAGTGGAAGGATAAACAATGAAGTGTGCTCAACCTCTTGAAGGGGAAGTTGTCATCACCATTAATGTTATGATTTTTTGATTTTGCAAAGCTTTTTGAAGTGCACACAAATGCAAATGGCTTTGCGATAAGCATGGTCCTTGTCGCAACCCTAGCTTTGGGCTCGTGACCAAGGCTAAGGGTGTTGCAAGGTTGCGGGCCAAGAGGAAGGAAGCCTGGGAGTCAAGGCAAAGGCATTGCAAGAGTGCGGGCCAAGAGGAAACTCGGGAGTTAAGGCAAGAGGAAGCCCGGGAGTCACATCACATACTCTCGGGAGTGTTAGAAAGTGTGAGGGAGTATGAGAGAGTGAACCTTCACACTCCCAAGACAACTCCCACTTTGGGAGATGGAGTCTCGGTGGACCCCGAAACTTCAGAGAGCGATTGCAGGGGTCAAAACTCAATGGATCGTGGCGTTATTTATATCATTGCAAAGCTCTTGGAGCGTAGATGTTTAAAATGGGCTCGCATTGCTCATTTGGATATCTGAAACACAAGTTATGGCCAAAAGAAGGGCCGGGAGTCGAACTGCCAATTTGACTCCCGACCACAAAAAGTCGGGAATCGACACGATTTACTTAGCTCCAAGGGGCGTGCCACATATCGTTGGAAAGCTATCGATGAGAGCTACAACTTTGCTTTAGACCGCATTGCATTCTGAGGTCTGCTCGCAAAGTTATGGGGCTCCAAAGTTGTGGGAGTCCCATTTTTCACGATTTCGGGACTCCCATTCGGGAGTCCCGGGAAAAATAGCCATTTGGATGTAGCCTTTGTGGAGAGAGCTGCAGAGTATACTATAAGGGGGAAGGTGGTGGCTTCCCCCAAGTCCGGGCCGTGGTAAGTCTTGTGTGTCCGTGTTGCCCATGGCTCGTCCTAGCACCAAGGGTGCTTCAACTATGCACTAATCACTTTGTGTGGGTTGTGTGCAGGCTCATGTGAGTGAGTGAAGCTTGTCAACTCTTCCTAGTCCCATCCCGGAGCTCCAACACGCCCCTCTACCCTTCAAAGTGTTGTGAGGTAAGGAGCGTGCTCTGACTCCTCCTTTTTCCGCTGTTTTCTACTTGGGCTCACATTTGAGCCCTTTGAAGAGTTGAGAGTGCGTCAGTCCTAATGTAAAAAGGACACCCAATTGCTTTTGAAAATAAAAAGTTGGTTAGGGCTTAGTTGAAATGGCCAACTCATGAAAAGGAGTTGTTTATGGTAGTGAGTTGCTTGAAGGCATGGCATCATTACCTAGGCTTTCGTAAAACCAAAGTCTTTACGGATAACATATCCTTGAGATATTTTGAAACCCAACCAAGGGTAATGACAAAACAATCACGATGGCATGATACCTTGGCCTTTATGGACATCAAGTTGATCCATAAGCCTAACAAAAACAATGTAATGTTAGATGTGGAAAGTTGCAAAGAGGGAATACCAAGGGGAGATATCTTAGGAAAGTACTCAAATTTTTTGAGCCATGTTTGTTGGAGAAAGTGATCTAAAAAGAAAGATATGAAAATTGTATGTGAAGGATTGTTTGGTGCAAAGTTATTTTAATGATTTGTTTAAAAATGAAAATGAAAAGGATCACCTTTCTAGACGGATTGTTCAGATGGAAGCAATCATGAATTTAAGTGCTAGAAGGAAAGTTGCGTATGAAGGTTATGCAATAAATGCATGATGTGTGCATGGTGGGACATCGTGGAGAAAACAACAAGGGAGTTGTTGGGGAAGACTTTTTATTGGCTTGAAATGAAAGAAGACGTAAAACACTATGCTTGCACATGTGTAAAATGCCAAAGTACCAAAGTACCAAATCAATACACAAGAAAAAGTTCGGGTTATATAAGCCCTTCCCAATCCCATTAGGTTCATTTGAAAATGTTTCAATGAATTTTATGACTTCTCCTGGAATGGGAAAGGACAAATGCCATCTTTGTGGTGGTAAATAGGTTTTCAAAATTAACGAAGTTTGCACAGACCCAAACAAACGTCACAATGGCAGGGATGGCAAAACTATTTTTTGACATGTGGGTCCAACATAATCGGATGCCAGAGGTCATAGTTAGTGACCGGGATGTGAAATTCATGTCAAAATTTTGGACACTATTAATGAAAAAGGTGAGCACGAAGCTAAAATTTAGCACCACCTTTCATCTACAAATTGATGGCCAAACGGAAAGAGTGAATGAAATATTGAATCAATATATTTGTAATTATATTGCTAGTGATCATAAGGATTGAGGCAACCGTCTGGGTTTGGTGAAGTTTTGCTACAACTCCATAAAACATTTGGCCACCAAAATGAATCCCTTTGAGTTGGCCATGAGAATTGAAGTGAAACAACCCATGGATCTAACCATTCCTAGAACAAAAGGCACTTGTTGCGAAGGCGACAAGGAGGCCGAAAAGATGGCCAAGGAACATGAAAAGAGGAAAACACGAACCATTAAGCTCTTAGAAAAAGGTGCATGCAAGTTATGAAAAACAAGCCAACAAGTCATGAAAGCACATAAAATTCGAGGTGGGGACTTAGTGTGGTTAAACATAAAAGACTTAAAGATGCTTGAAACCTCATTCCAAAGTATGTGGGCCCTTATAAAATCATCTGTAAAACCCACCCCAATGTGTACATTTTGTAGCTCCCAATGACATTGGTAGCCCACCTGACTTTCCATGTGTCCAAGTTGAAACCAATTCATGAGGACAAGAAAAGGAAGGACCAAAAATAGGCCTATCACCCAAGATTCAACCTCATTGAACATAAATTTGCAAGGGAAGTGGAAGGCATCCTAGTTGTAAGATAGACCATGTGAATTGGCAAGCAATACCTAGTCAAGTGGAAAGGATGTCATTTAAAATAATCATAGTGGGTGAAGCCCATTCATTTAGACCATTTGCTAAAAATCGTTGAAAAGTTTGAGCGGGAGTGTGGCCACAAGATGGGCAATAGGAAAATGTATAAAGATAAATCCAATACATTAACATAACATTGATGAGGACATCAACTTTTAGAAGGAGGAGGGTGAAAGCAAAACCTTAAAAAATGGACGTATTTCTAAATTGAAATTAAAACAAGATGACATTCAATTTGAGGTCAAGATATATGAAATAAAACAAACCATAAAAGAAGTAAGTGAGGGCTAAATTGAGATGATGATAACCAACGAAAATGGATCTAAGGAGTTTAACTCAAAAGAAAAATTCTAAGGGTTCAATTAGGCGAAATTGTGATAATGATGCACATGCATTAAATGGCATGCCCCCAAACTGAGAATAAACTTGTGGGGGTGAAGTTTCTAGTGCATGGACTCGTGAACCATATTATTCTAAGGCAAAGGGGGTCTGGCTTGGTTAAGCCCAAATTGGCACTATCTATTTGTGCGTTTTATAGTCATACCCTAACATGGTTGCCTAGGGCCACTAAGAGAAAAGCCATAGGCATAAGATTTAACCTTCACATGTTTTTGAGAGGGCCCAAATAGGGGGATTGTAGCTTGGCAGAAATAGCGAACCCAAGAAGGGTGTGTGGTGTGGTTTAAGTGATTGACATATAAATGGATAAGAAAATTATATAAGATTCTTCTTGCGTCTAAGAGGGTGAAGCTTGGGATGCGAATGGTACCTAAGTTGAGAATTAGTTGCTCTCCTAAAGGTTTGAGGTAAGAGGGTGGCAAAAGGGGCAGCTTGCCATGACAATGGCAACATGTTAATTGTGTCTACGAGAATGTAGACCTTTCAAAGGTGGGGGTGAATGACATGCCCTTTTGCTTAAGAAGAGTTTTAAGTGAATGTGGGTCTCATATTGGGATCATCGTAGTGGGGCATTAAGGTGATATGAAAGTTAGGCCATAAATGGCTTCGCGAGGTTTAATTCTTCTAGGAGTTAGGATATGTCTAGACCTTGGGGTCTGGATGGGCTAAGGCAAGAGTTGGGGTTGTCATTAACCAAAGAAGACGATTGAGGGTTGTTTTCGGGACTATAATGCGAGGCACTATCCCCTTAAAACTTTCAACGAACAATTAAGCACTATCCTAGGTCATCCAAGGGAATGAGCCGCTAAAACGCCTGGGATGATTATAAGTTGTCCCTTTAAAGCTTTGAGGCTGGCAAGCAAAGGTTCGCCCCAAGACAATTTGAGTCATCTTGGTTTAACTCCTTGGGACCAACTTTGGGAGTTGATCCCGGAAGGCCCTTAAGTTAGCATGGGGCTGATTAGGCTTAGGACAACTTTGGGAGTTGAGCTCAGGCCGGCTCCAAGTTAGACTAAAACGTAGCCTCAAAAGTAGGGCCTAGCAAATTTAAGTAGTGAGTTTAAGTTCGTCCTAAGCAGTCCAGATTTTGGGATTAACCAAGTGTGTTGTGGGTGTGCATGTAGCTACAAGCCAAAGAAATCGACACGAAAAAAACTTGACAAGGCACAAGGAACACAAAGTGACAAGCGAAAAAAGGCATGTCAATAGGCCTCACTATATGTGTTGCCTTCTCACCTAATGCAAGTTGATAACACATTTAGTCATTTGGAATTAGCTTCACAATTCCAAATGAATTATCTTTTCCTTTTGTGAATAGTTTGTTGATTAGCTCACCAACCACTCCTGCATGAAGGTACTCATTTGGTTTATTTGACAAGTATTGGATCATGCTTGTAGTTCCATCCCATCTTCCATTGCACAGTAGGCAGATGTCTCTCTGACTTGTCAAAAGAACAATTTAGAAGTGTCTTAACAGCTTCTCCATTCTTTTTTTTCAAATTTGTGAGGTAGGTGGGTCTGGCTATCATCATCATCCACAAGAGGACTTAGCCAAATTTTGCTTACAGGTCCAGTCAGAAATGAAAGTAGAAAAGTTTAGGAATCATGCTATATTTTTGCAACATTGGGCCATTTTTTTTCTCTCCAGAAATTGCCTTTGTACATGTCACAAGGGCCCTAGTCTTTGTCCCCAGGTTGTGAGATTTCGCCTACAAAATAATCACTAAAATGGTTTTCAGTATGAAAGCATTATTTTGCCCCCTAATTACAAAAAATATATATTATACTTGACTACAGGCTTAAAAAAAACCCAATAACAATTTGTGCTTGACTAAATGCTTTAAAAAGTTGCCCCAAAAAAAAACTTTATTACATGCTTAAAAACACCCAATAACAATTTGTGCTTGACTAAATGCTTTAAAAAGCTGCAAAAAATTATATATAATTTACTACATGCTTAAAAGAAACCCAATAACAAATTGTGCTTGACCAAATGCTTTAAAAAGCTGCAAAAAAAAATTATACTTTACTACATGCTTAAAAAGACCCAATAACAATTTGTGCTTGACTAATGCTTTCACCATGCATGAGTCAACAAAAAGGTCATTCTAATATTCTAGCGAAATGACGGTAACATCTTACATTTCACATGGGGGAAAAGAAAGAACCAAAAGAGCACAAATTGTAATTAGTTTCCCCGCAACACTAGCAATTGTTACAAGTAAATACTTGCTCAACAACCTCTCTTTTCTTGAAATTATTCTAAACCCTAAAACCTTAAACCCTTCTTTTCTTGGGCCCGTATGAGGAGGGATTTGATTTTTTCCTGGTTTCACCCCTATCCATGCCTTTGACATGAAATATCTGTTAGGAATTTCAAAAAAGAAAAGAAAAACCTAGGCACAAAAACAATAAGGAAGAGGAGGAGGAGGAGGGTATATGGATTTGGATGGTTTACAAAGACTTCAACTATAACATCAAAAGAATAAAAAGAATGAAAAAATAATCAACATACAAAATAATAAAAATAATAAAATAAAATAAAGAAAATGATGATGTATCATATTAGGTGTTGAAGAAGCCTACTAGTAGTAGTCCACAAGATAAGGATAACTGAAAGACCATAGCCACATGCATATAGATAGGGATACAAGTGAACAAGATCTTTGTGATCAGGATTTGGTTCGGCTGTTTATTGGAGTGACAGTGTCAGGAAAATAAATTAAAAAATTGAAAAAAAACAATTTGTTTGGTACACAATGAAGGCTTTAACTCACCATTTTCTTTTTGGTAAAAAACAAAAATATAACAACAACAACAAGTGGCAGAGTAATCGCGAAGTTTCTTCTTGCTATGTACTACTCTTCTCTCACTCGGGCTTTTGTCAGCACACCCAAGTTCCACACTCTTCCCGGGTCATGGATGTGCTTTACAACCCGTGTTGCTTTTTTACAACACTATTACTACTACTACTACTACTACTACTAGGATCGTACTCTCTCGAAGGAGCTTCCTTCAAGAGACCAAAAGCACTCCACGAAATTTCCTAATGTATTGTTTGGAGGGCACCGTCTTTATACTTTATACTCATGGATCATGAGGCATCTTATTATTATGCTTACAAGCCTTGCTTCAACTTTTTTAGGAATATTTTGATGCAGCCAAAGTGGCTTTCCATCCATAGGAAGATTCAGCCAAGTTTTGAAATATTAAAAAAAAAACCCAGCCAGCACCAGCAGTTCTTTTTTAAATTCAAAATAATGGCATAACAACACTGGTTTGAACACCTTTTTGCTTCTTGACCCTGAAATCCTTCCTATTTGGTTCTCTTCTCCAACTCAGACTTCTTCTCTTGTTGTCATTGGCCAACAACAGAGCTTGCGTGACGACAAGCTCACAGAACCAGTTGTGTTCAGCTCAAGCTTAAAGTCTTCAAGATGCGTGGAATTTACGGCAACTGATTTAATATAAACATGTGCCATTGACTGATTGTGAAGGGTGATCATTCTCATCAATTTTGTTAGATAGAACTTAATACTATTAATCCAAACTTCCGTTCAAAGAATTGAATAAACAAAGTGCCCCTTCACACTTGCACTCCACCTCCGTAGGAAATGGAGCTTGAAAATGCTTTTGTCAAAGTTGCAAAATGGCAAGTTGCAAATCAATTCAGAATCTCTATACGACTTGAATTCTAAGTTGAAAGCTACAAAGTTTTTGAAAGAAAAAAAAAATGTACGATTGATGGGTAGAGTAGGGGAACAATTTTTTATTGGCCTTGGCTACCTACCAAGGCAAGGATATTGTGTTTAGATTCATTATAGATAATAGTAGCTTGAGGGATTTTGACCCCTAGGTAATGGGTCTATTTTTATATGAGGATTTTTGAAAGATGATATTTTGGCTTGTGTTGAAACTTGAGATCAGTTATAGAGTTATAAGATCTTGAAGGATTTTGATTTCTTTTAGAGGATTTTTTGAAGATTATATAATTTTTCCATGGTGAGATATTTGAGTTTCCATAATTCTTCTTTTGCCTTAAGATACTTTTTTAATGTAAATGGAAGGCCATAGTGTGACACACCCCTTGTTTTCTTTGTACACACCGGATAGACAATAATTTATTAATACAATACGGGTAGCCAGGAATAGTAATATTCATGCTAGATGGGAGTGGAGATGTAGCCTAGAAGTATGGTAACTAACAACAACAAAAAAGTCCTTGAAGAAAAAAGGGTACACTGGGAAAGAATATTTTGACGAAAGGGGTTATTGAGTCAGTTTGAATTAATTGTTTAAATAAGAAGTGTGTGGAAATTGACGCACCATCACAGACCATGAGATAAAAAGTTGACTTATTAGTGGCATCATCTGAACATAGACATGCACACTTTTAAATGTGTGTGTGTGTGTGTGCGCGCGCATACACATGAGCTCATCAATAATAATTTTTTAAAACACAAAAAAGTGTCCTAAGGTTCCATCTATAGACAAACCGAGATTCGGTTAAGTGACATCGTAAGTCATGCAGGTATCAAAGTGGCATTAGAAAGATGAACAACAAGTGTGTTTCTAGGTCTTAGTTTTACTTGTTGGGCAAACTTGCATCAACACGGTCTTGCCTAGTTTGGTCAGCTTGAAGAATTGCAATCTGGCTGCTGCTCAGCAAGAGAGTGATGCGGTGATCAATGTAGCCAGCTAGCAGCTTATTGGGAAAAGGAAAGGAAAGAAAAGAGAAAAAAAAAGGGAAAAGAATTGCTAACTCTATGGGGGATTGGGTGTGAGAGCGGGGTTCGCGGTGCATGTTGCCTTTGGATCGAACCTAAAGCAACAACAACAACAACAATAAAGTGTGATAAAAAAAGAAGACTCTAGAGTTGCGTGGAGAACCCAACTCCATCATGTAGGGGATTGGGTCGGGCTGTGATGATGATAATGTTACATCAAGACACTACTACTATGTAGTTAGTAGCATTGTGTTGTTGTCGGGTTCTCCTTCATGTCTGGAAGATGCCTGCCTCCTTTCTGCTCCTTGTCTTCCATCTCAAACTCAACAACTACACAAAGCAGGTCTTTAAAGGTACACATAATGCATGAGAAAAAGCAGGCCCAAAAAAAAAAAAAAAGA
>Ga0209611_10010485_pt1 | contig 13640 bp, 13 predicted proteins | sample S1TSphgellanicum_3_FD_187693 | JGI IMG/M metagenome (GOLD analysis project Ga0209611, IMG submission 187693) | Host-associated microbial communities from peat moss isolated from Minnesota, USA - S1T2_Fc - Sphagnum magellanicum MG (SPAdes) (version 2) | ecosystem: Host-associated > Plants > Peat... | reverse complement strand
AACACACACACACACACACACACATATAATATATATATATATTTTTCGTTCTTTTTCCTCATGCACATTTGCAATGAGTGTTTCCGTTTGAATTTTATAAACAATGTAACATAAGTGGCAATCATCCATAAGACGATATAGAAACAAATTAAGGCAATCACATCCTTAAGAAGGTTTAGCCAAACCTAGGTATTAATCACTAGACGTGAAATAGATCTTTAATCAATTTTTTTTTATGTTTATGGCAAATCATCCATTTGTGTGCATCTAGTTCTTAAAGGTTTAGGGCAATGAGTGCAGGTGCTTCAATATTTCAAAACTAATAAAAATGGTATAAATTATTCAACTTAATAACCTACCTAAACATTGTATTGATTGGTTTTCAAACAAGTTATTATAAATTGGCCCTTATGCATACTAGGCAATAATACTTGGGTTGGTTTAGCTTCAAAATTACACTCAAAAAATTGGTGGAGGCATCAATGTGTGGCATTATAATTCACCACACATCATTTGTGACACTCTATGCTAGTTGGTTTGGGTGTGAGTCCTAGGTAGCACATGGAGGTGATGGTTTGATACTTTGTGAGTTACCAACACTCACATGGTTATGACAATAATCTTTCTTGTCTTGTTTGTTTTGGTTTTGGTCAAAATGGATTCAATTGTTGCCTTCAAAATGTAATCAAGGTGTGTCCTCTACAATCTAATGGATATGAGGCTTATATTAATTATAGGTGGAAATTGTTGTGGTGTAAAAACTAGTGTGGGGGAAATTATTTGATTTTTAAAAATAACCTCACCATTTGCAAGCATTACATTACAATAAAGGTTCATTTGTGAAGGTGCTAGTCCTTTAAAAAGTTACAATCATGTGATAACTTCTTGGACAGTGGCAAACAAAATCTATGAATGTGGCTCATCATCAAGTCCTCCAGAAAGTTATGATTGTGTGAGAACTTTTTGGAAACCAACATCAATAATGGATTAATGAGGTACTTCTACAACAATATGTATTATGCTACTATTATTAACCTATGGTCGTGGTGCAAACAATAACCTTTTTTTGGAAAGACATAATTTTATTGTTGATGATTCATTTAGAAGCCATTTATTACTAATTCTCTTTTGCAATTGGAACCACAAAAATTGCATTTGAGCATAGGAAGATGGGGTCTTTATGAAAAACAAGTCCTAAAAACTTGCCCATCATCTGCATGGTCTAGATCCTCCTCTAGGTTTCTACCGATGGCAATTGTGGAAAGAGGTTTCGGTCATCCCCTTGCCATGTAGAAAGGATCACATGTATCAAAAAACATATTTGAACCCTTTGAATAAGTTGCCAATGGATTGAAGACAATTATCAATTTGCATGAATTTTTACCAAATGTGGCTTATAGGTGACATACAAATTCCATTCAAAACAATTCCTAATTGAGGCATCTTTAACCAAACTCTCTAGAAGTAATCAATACATGTGAGCTTTCATTAATCCAGTAGCTCAAATTGCACCATCATGACCTAAGAATGCTTTTGAAAGTTCAAATGAATCAATTTTTCATGTTGTAGTATATTGAACTATTGCTCATAGTGTGAGGCTTAAGACATCAATGAGACACAACATGCTTCAAATGCATTTGGTTTTGACACATATCCTCCTCCATGGGTGATTCTTATTATATGCCTAGAGCTTGCACATTATGTACATGTACAAAATGTTCACCCATTTGGATGTTGAATTCCAGATGTTGATCAAGCCTATCATGGTTGAAGAGTTAATCAAGGGAAGGCTTAACGTGTAGAATAACAATTCCTTTGATATGGTAGACAAAAGAGGCTAGGAGGAGATATATATCTTTTCATTTTTGTTTCTCCCTCGGAAATGTGTTGTAAGAAGTGAAGATGTTAAGTAATTATGTGCACCCCAATTATATAATTCATCTAGTTCGGTGGTTTATACCATGGGGTCATGTATGAATACATTAGATAAAGCTTGCACGAGCTTGTCATAAATGAACGTCAACATTTATTACTTGAATTTTTTTATTTTCCTCTATTTTACCAACTGAAATATTTTATCAACTTTTTTCAAATTCAATTGCTTATATGGGTAGGTTTATGTGCAAGGTGATTACATTAACTGGTCAATGTGTTGGGTGAGCAAAATTACAAGTTGAAACCATGCTAAAGACAGTGAAGGTGGAGATGATTATTCACTTCTAAGTCTCTCGCACATATATCATTTTAGGATTCAGCCACCTTGCATGCAAAGATCTCATGTAACTAAATATTGACCTTTTTAATTCTATGTGTGCTTTTTGTAGTATAATTGTTTGTTGTTTGCCCCATATGTCAAGTTGGAGTTCCTTTCCCTTAGCTGGATGGTGATAGGAATTGCAAAGTGTTTAACAATAGATATATACATCATTAACATAACCTCCATTGGCAACTAGGTTTTCAAAAAGTAAAAGAAAAATCCTAAGAAATTTGAAGAGGTTTCAGTTATTGACTATTACTCGAAGATTTACAAGCATCACTTGAAATACCCAAATGCCCTAACCCTTAATGTCGGCAATAAGAAAAAGTCGACCTGCATCCCCGTGGAGGTGTGCCCCCCCCCCGAGTGAAATTCATAGGATATTAACGATGCACTACTACTTTTGAAACCCTTTTTTTTTCCGGAAATAATAAGTGTTTGTATTGTTGTTACTGGCTTGTAGGACAATGGTGCACAAAGTCATTATCTAATATGCAATGCTAGAAGGAAATTGAAGCTAACAGGTAGTCACCACATAATAGAGAACTTGTTTGTAGTAATGTAATTTCAATTTATGTTTCAAACTACTAGTCTTACACTTCTTTGTTCACATAGTTTTCGTCTATCCCATGTCCATGAATCAATTTGTGAGTGACTTGCAAACCATGCAATTGATAGCCACTTGGTTTTTTAATAGGTAAACAAATATGATTCAAATGATGATGTTTAGGAATTTGGACCAAGTTTCAATCTGCAATTCGCAAAAGTCAGTGCAAGACTTTTGGAACCTCCTAGTGTACATAATATTATAATTTCCATTACTTGTAGCTTTCCCTCTTGGTTGCCTTATAGTATTAAGCATTTTCACTTGTGTACAAAATGATCTAAGGTATTGGTAGATAATGTTGCTAATGATATAAATTGATAGTCTTCATGGAAAGCTGCCATATTGAAAGACTTTGAGAAATTCTTATTCCAAGTTGGGTGGGCTAAATGCCTCCATCTATAAAGTAATTGTGTTTGTTGATTGGTAAATGCAACTTTTGTTTGGAGGTGGAAGGAAAGAGAATCCTCACGAGGGACGATGGAATTTCAACAATAAGGTTTCCTTTACTTGTGCCATGAATGTTTTCATCATGTGAAGTATGTCGACCATTATAGTTTTGCAATTGAATTATAGTCTTGAACATTAGCAACTGGTTGAGAACATGTTTTTTGAAATCCCTTAATGGTTACACCCTTCTAACTGTGATTTGGATTTCAGTACTGACCACTATTGGCAACCATATGGGTGTAGTTTTTCATGAAGGAGAGAGAGATTACCAATTGGGTTATGGTAGTAATTGATGGGAGTTGTTATGATGTTAATGTCATTGCCCAAAGTTTGGTCCATGCCTACAACAAATATGACATGGTATGGAATTGTGTGCTATAAGACCTATCGATCAATTAAAGCCTGTGTCTATAAAGAGTTGTAGGTCCAGTCACAACTACAATTTCATGCTTGTTGGATTCAATGCTCTTGCCAAATGTTGTCTTCCATAGAATTTCAAATCCAAAAGCTATTGAAAAGGAGTCATACGACAACAAGCACTTTCCACCTATACATATGATATTCCCATTGCACTCACAAGGACGTAGACAATAAGCCGTTTGAGAAAAAAAAAAACCCATTGTAGTGGATGGTTGTTTGAGCATAGTGGCAAGCTATTTTTGTTGACTTCTTTTCACTTTTTGTTATTTTTTTTATTAGTTGTAACTTTTGTGACCTTTCTTTTATTGTTGAAGGGGGGGCAAGGTCATTTTTAAAATATATTTTTTGATTGTTGAGGGGGGAGAAGGTGTGGCTTGATTATTTTTTTATTTATTTTTACTATTGGGGGGCAAGGGGGGGGTGGAAGGTTAGATTTTTTCTCTTTCATTTGACTTGTGGAAGGGGGAAAGGAGGGGGGTTAGTTTTTTTTCTCAAATCTTTTTTTTCATTATTGAAAGGACTAGGGAAGGGGGGGGGTTAAAGTTCTTTCAACTTGGTTAAATTAATTTAAACTTGGCTAAACTAATCTAAAATAAACTAAACTTGACCACTATTTCCAAACTCTAGGTGTATAGATTTGCCCTACCAATGGACAATGGACCATAAGGCGGCATGTCTAATTCTTTGTTCGAAACTAAATTGGCTAGAGATTTTTCCTACAATTGCATTGTTGAAAATGGCCACGCTATAGTTCTAAAGCCTTCACCAAGGGTGGGAGTTCATGAAATGGACAAGGTCTATTCACCTCATCATCTATTAGAGATTCCAGTTTGTCTTTTTCCTTTGCATTTGGCAATTGCAAGTCAAGTTTCCTTTTTGCCCTTATTAATACCTAAAACAAGCAAGCAAACTCTAGAAATGCAACAATTGGTAGTCCATCCCCACACAAATCTGTGATAAAAAAATTCTAGACTTCCTAGAGTTGTTTGATGGCTTGGATTCAATCTAAGCTTTTAGGTCCTATATGTTAGAACAAGCAAAAAAAAAAGGGAAATTGGAATTTTTTTGAAGTTGTAATTGCTCTAACAAGATGGTTGCTTCATTTGGCCACCAACTCTTTTGGCTTCTTGATTAAATAGTCAAGAAGTCACTTAGATAAATAAAACTACCATAAACACAAGACTAATCTTTTGAGACAATTTATCTTAAGACAACCAAACGACTACATACCATTGGATGCATTTCATACCTGAACATCATTTTCTACAATAACAACCATAGCAACTGCCCAAACAACACATCGCAATCCCCTTGAAAACACCTAATTAGCCTTATGCACTCCTTTGGTCTCAATCTAGTGATATCACCACTTTCTTTAACCTCAACAAGAGTGACTAGGTATTGATGAGCAAGTTCAGGCCATGTTATTTCATTCACAGGTAGATCACCTTCAAACTCTGGTGTCATAGACATTGTTTCATTCACAAAAAAATTTCCTTTTTATTTGAATCTTCACACTTGCCACTAATTAGAGCACCCAAAACCATGTGTTGCATATCTGCAAGTGGAAACTAATGCAAAGGTATATGTGCATGAGCCATAGTGACAACATTGTGGTCCAATTCACTATTTAAAAACATCATAACTCCATCACCTTTGCCTAATTCCTTCCCATGTACTTATGCAGTTTCACCAATAATTGCTTCAGCCATGCACATTTGAATTATTGGTTGCACACTCCCAACTATAGTAATCACATCAGAACCATCTCCCCTCTTTCCCTTCATATTTTGCTCCCTCAAACCAATTTTAGCGGGCTCACCAATTTCTCCACCCCCACAAGCGTTCAACGTGTCAAATTTTCTAAGCACGATGAGTTGCATATCTGCTTGCTCTTTGACTTTATTTTGGTTCAAGTGTTCTCCCAATTTGGTCACACCAATTTGACCTTCATCCCTAGTTTTTGACAACCCCTATTTGTTTTGCGCTTTATAATCTTCAATTTTTGGCAAAAAATTACAATTTCCATTATCAGTCTTTGGTAACCCATCACTTGGAACCATTAGCCCCATATCACTAAGTCATGTTTCCAAGTCTTCCAAGGGAGGAAGAGAATCTCGCCCAATAACTTCAAATAAATGGTATAGAAATTCCCAAGCTTGTAGTAATGGCGAAAAATAGTTATCAAGTACGTGGCTTCAGAGCCATGCATGTTCAACACCAATTTTTTGACAAAGCATGGACTACAACAGGGGTGTCTAACAACTTAACTAAAATTTGGTTAGAACATCCTTACAGTATCCTACTAGCAAAACCATCCTTGGCCACATGTGCAAAGAAGCTAATCCAGGCTATTGTATCCAACATGGATGAAAGAAGGAAGTTGAAAATGGACATTGGGAAGTTGCATAGGAAAATGAATGTTTCAAAACAAATATAAATGCACTATTTGAGAGTTCCTAAAACAAGATTATATGTTGATTAATATGGAAGTTATTTGATGTAGAGGGAACTTAGATGGAGCAATGGTTACAAGCATACAATGCAAAAGTGCTTACTTAAAGCAAATCTCCCACAAGCTATGTAGGAAGTTTCTTCCCAAGGGTTTGGCCAAGAGGTGCTAGAGACCACTTGTGAGTCATGGATTATAATACCACAAATTATTAAGCTTTAGTTCCGAAGTTTTCCTTAGTATTATTGATTTGAATCTTGATAAACCTCCAAGTAATAATTATTAAGAGTTGAATAAGCCTTTGGATATTTCAGCGTAAAAGATTTTTTTATTTAAATTGATGCAAGGCTTAATTGACTTTAGGACCTAGTAAACCTTTTTAAGTGCATTATCTTTTTATGTTGTAGAGAAGGGAAAGGGGATGTAGAATTAGATGTGATTTATTGATATATTGGGAATATAAGCCCATAATTAACAATAACATTTCGCCATGATAATATTAAGTTAGTCCGTAGAATAATCTTTAGGCACAAATGATGTACTTGAAAGATTTCTAAGATGTAGTCTTAATACATATTTATTTAGTCTTCACTTCTATCATACTTTTAAATGGAATCAAAATCAAACTTAGGTCTTAACATTTCCACCTAAGTGACCTCATGTGAATTATAACTTAGTAAACAACTTTAAGGGGATAGATCACAATTGTAAAAACTCTAGAATGCGACGAATGGTGCGAACGAGGTATTCGGTTCGATGCTTCATGGAAAGGGGGTTGATTGGGCCTCGTAGCCAATGATATTGACCATCACCAGGAACCCAAGTTCGACAATGAAGACGAACATCGTTGTCTTCACATTGACACTTTTCAAACCTTTCTGGTGCAGTTCCACAAGCAGGAACAAATTCTAAATAAATTTTTAAGGCATGTGGGTTAGGAGACAATTGACAATCCCATGTCGAACAATCGACTTGAGTGCGCACCATTCTTTTAAACGGTTTTTCTTCGTGCGACCGTTGAGAGACATTGACGTCAAATGGTGCTTCTTCAAACTCTTCCTTTTCTACTAGTGAGACTAGAGGATTCGAGGGCGTAACAACGTAATTTGCCATGACTAAATTCTCATTTGCATCAACAAAAACCAAGAGGGTAGCAGAAATAATGTGGTACTTGCATTAAAAAAGGGTCGAGGTTCTTTTATTTAACAAATTGGGTAGGCGTAAGGTGTGAAAGTGACGGCGAAACCTCATGAAAACTCAAACATCCTAGATTTAATGGATTCATCGAACCCTAATTTCGACAGTGGATCTAAAAGTATGTGGGGGTTTTTGTGATGCAAATTTTAATTCCAATTTGCTATGTACTACATAGTTAATTAATGCATGGAAGAAAAAATAAGTAAGGGATATCAAAAGAGTAAATGGTACGCGGGATGTTACTTTAACCATTGAATTGATTTAGTCAAGTAAGGACTCAAGGATGTTTATTTGTTACTACCGATAAATTGTCCTAATAGTTAGTTACTTGAAATAATTAGGATGAAGAAATAGGATGTGAGGGTCAACGGATGGAAGGGATAAGGATCAAGTTCAAGAACCTCATCAAGATATCTAAGATAAGGGGAAGGATGAGTCCTCTAATCCCATTAGTCATGAGGATTGTCATCTTATTTGAATGGAGGATGGAATATTTTTTATGTCTCATTGAGCTCAAAAATTTTCATCCTAAAATCAATTGGAAGGCAAATCATTCTCAATTCTCATTGGCTCTTGAAGGATGAAGAGGCCATTGATTGGAGGGGAAGATTTTGAAGCTTCCATTGGACAAGGGGAACAAGCTTAAGGAAAACATATGGAGGCTTATCAAGGGAGAGGGGAGTTTTTTGGGTTGGGGGAAGGGAAAAGGAAGAGAAGGAATGTGTGAAAAAAATATTAATTCTTATGTGTGGAAAGGTGTTGTTCATGAAAAATATGTGTGTAAAAAATATGCATGGAAGGATTTCCATGACAAAGCCTATGGAGTTTTATTTCAAATAGTTGCTCCTCCCAAATCCACCGTTGGATTTGGGTCAAACTTAAAATTGTTCTTATTTAGGAGGTGTAGAAGGTTTTTTCTAAATTTCAGCATCATCGGTTTGGTTATAAAGGAGCTACACTTGCCAGGAATAGAGGGTGTTGTAGGGGAGTTCATAAAAGGATTTCCATGACAAAGCCTCTGGAGTTTTATTTCAAATAGTTGTTCCTCCCAAATCCATTATTGGATTTGTGTCAAACTTTAAAAAATCCTCATTTAGGAGGTGTAGAAGGTTCAATCCAAATTTCAGCATCATTGGGTTTGCTGTAAGGGATCTACATTTGTCGGAAGTAAAGGGGGTTGAATTTGTCTATTTTTTCTTCAATTTAAGCAAAGTGATTTTTAGTCCCAAGGCTTACCTCTTGATGAAAAAAATAAAAAACTTATAAGATTTTGTAACATGGCTCCTTTTTAGATTAAATTTTCAAAAATCCAATGCATGTTAAATTAGAAAGTTGTATATAGATGTTATGATGAATGGAACAAAAGGGGTTCAACTATTAAGCGTGACTTTGAATGAAGATCAACATAATGCCCCTTCACATTCCATCATGGTGAGTTACGATTCTCTCACAATGTCTTCGTATCTTCCAAGTGGACACAACGCATTAGATTTTTAGTGAACTTCATTGCATTACAGTGAACCACCTTACTTGTTAGACTACAACTACATAGTAGTTCCAATTCCAAGCGGGTTTTGTGAGTGCATATTTTCATGTTGAAGGTGTGCAAGAATGCCTCACACCGCTCATAACTTTTCAAAGAAACTTCTTGGTTAGCCAAATTAGTCAATTCATTTTGAACATTCTTTTGCAATATTTCCTTATTGACACATTCTAAAGTTTGGTTACCTTGTCTAGTATAATCCCCACCTGCCACTTATAGTAGATTTTAGGTAATAACCAACATGGCATCTCTCGCTATAGAACATGAAACAAAAAATACAACAATGTCAAGACAAATGAAATTGGCACAAAAAAATTTCAATTTGAAGATTTAGTCATGGTTGTTTAGATAATTCAATATTCCACATTTCTTGTGCCAAACTAAATGTCTATGTACCAAGAACACTTGAACAACACGTAGATAAAACGATCCATCTACTCAACTTCATCCCTTTTTTTATTGAACATGTGAAACCCCAAATCAACCAAATACCTATTATTTCAATTTCCTCCCTTGCAGTCTTTTCCTTGAGGCTTGTGGGATTATCCAAGTTACAATTTCTTGAAACACCCAATTTTTCAATGAAACACTTGTCAATTTTGTCATTTCCCACATAAAGCTCACATAAGAACACAATAGAGTTGAAAGGAGGGTATGGGACAAAACTAGCCAAACCGCTACTCTCAATATAGGTTGTGGAACAGGCCCAAATATAACCACTTCCCACCCAACAAAATATAAGTTTGGCCTATTAAACCAAATGCACAATACACAAATAACTAGCTTAAATTATCACAAGGTTGCCTGCATAGACTAGTAACTACTTAATAGAAGCTCAACTTGATGGGCACATTCCACAACACACAAATAATTGTCCTAAACTTCCATGAATTTTTGAAGCTGGACTATGTAATGAATAGTAGTAGTGAAGTAAAGGGACACCAAAGAGTTACACATGGTGATATGGATGGTTCACAAGATGGTTTTTACCATTTCAAATTTGGTTTCATTCCCCGTTCACAACTTTGATCCCTTTTCATTTTTGCAAGAGATTCCCAAATATAAGGTGCCTTCTCAAACCTAAGCATGGGATCAAGAAAATATCAAAGTCTTAGTGAGCCTTAGAACCATCTACATTGCTTACAAGTAGTTCAATCCTCAGAAAAAAACGAAATGCTTATAAATAACATAAAAAATACAAAGAAGTTCCATCAGTTTGTTTCATTCACAAAAACCTATCCTTTTTTGTGAGCTACTAAGAGGGTACAAATTGAAATATATCTCAACTGTGGCATACCTAATGACTACAAAAACATAGAATGTCAACCTTCAAGTTGCGATCCACATGCACTACCATCCAAAACTAGAGTATGAACACTCTCATGACCTTGTCAATTCCTTCGTACATGTACAACCAACTTGTAGCCATTTTGTAGAGAATCACAAAGTTACTTAGACATAAATAAAATCCAATTCAAAATGATGGACAACTCTAAAGGACTTTTTGCAAATATTCATCAACCTATGAAACATTATTATATCTTATTAGAATTATGAAGCCATGAGAAAATTTATAATGTGTGGTTTTTTTGAACCCAAACATCAAGCACATGGGGCAACATGATTAGTTTAATCAAAATGCATGAATGAATTCAATTAGAGCCTTTTTAAAAATTAGTAAAAACTTGACACCCATTTGGCAATATTCATACATATATTAGTTTTCTCACACCTTTGTTGGTTCACTCATGATTTTGGTGGTTAGCCAGGTGGTTGAAAGATACAAAACTATTATATTATTGCCATCTTGCCTTACACGAGTGCTTCTAAGTGAAAGATCTATGGATATCATGATTTGCCATTCCAAGATATGCATTTTGGATACTCAACGCCATCTTCAAATTGTTCTTATAAACCTTAGGAATCTAATGTTCTTCAATGTTCAACCCCGCACTCCAAAAAACCCAATGTTGCAACCACAGCTAACTTACACCTTCCAAATTCCAAAACTTGGAGATTTGTTGATTGCATACTAATGCGTACAAAGATGTCAACCACAACTAAAGGAAGCATAAATAATATACCATAGCTAATAATCATTGGACATATGTTTTCAATCCTAAAATTATACATCTTTGTGATTGTTCTGCTCTAGCATTCGAATGCATGCATCTACCAATCGTGTGAAGTTGGTAATAGAATGGCCTAAGGCCTTTAGTCCCATCCATTGAGCCAACTCTTCATCACTAGTGATGTTTTTCAATTCTAGCATGGCCTTGTGTATGTTTAATGAGTTGTGACGTTAAATGGCCCAAAGAAGAATTTGGTATCGTTCACCCAAATCTGACCTAGGCAATCAACACCATACCTTCCTTCATGTAATGGGACATTACCCAATGCTTGCTTGTTGTGCAAAAGGTGGCATTTGGGACAATTATCAAGTGAATGGGGAATGGAATTATGGCAATCTACCCTAGATGTGCGATCCAAGACATTTGAAACATTAATAACCATCTAGCAAAAATGGACAATTTTGATTGGGGTGACACATGTCTCCATCATTGCCATAAACACAACATAGGAGACAATTACGTTGATTAGGAGCAACAAATCAACAAAAATTCATCAAGGATGTACAATCTTCATTCATGAAAGAAGTAAGCATTGTTGCCCGCACACCTTAAGCATCAAAATGGCAAGGGTGATTGCAGTGAGATTGCTTGTGAATGTTGCACGATTCTGCGGTTGGAATTAGGCTGCACGATTGAGATTGACCATCAATAGCTAAATGAAGATTTTGTTGTCAGCAATTCTCGGTGCCCATGATCCAAGCATTGGGTTCAACAAAGGATGAATCAATGTGCATAGCTTCAATTTTTAATTTTTGTACTAAAATTCATTCGGTTAATACCAACTTGACCGTCATGAGCAAGTCGGCTTGACTCTTGGTGTTGAACAGCAAAAGATCTAAAAGATCCATGATGATTAATAAGCATGATAGATAGATAGTTATACCCACACCCAATGACCCCAATGGCCACCATAACATGCGTTTTACTTGAAAGCCATGACTATAATTGCATTTCCTTAATGTCATCATCAAGATGGGCATGAAGATGAGTAAACTTGATGCATGCCACATTATTGGCACTTGATGCCACTTGTTCAATAAACAGTCATGTTAAGCAATATACAATTGCCCTATTAGTCTTAGAAGATACATTGTAATCCCATTCGATGAGTTGTCAAATGATTTCATTATCCACATGAACCACTTCATCGACAACATACCCAATTAATGGGCACACCATTGACATCTAAATGACAATGAATGTTGTGGACATCACAATCTTAAGGTCAGTCTCTGGAAATGGGGACAAAAAGGTTGTCAATGTGACAAGTTGGCATCCCACAACCCATAATGGCAAAAAGCGCTTCATGACTAATTTGAAATCTGACAAAAGCAAATGCACTTCATCTACAACAACACAATGAAGCTTTTGCAAATGGTTCAATGTATGTGCCAGTTCCACAAACCTTGGAGTTGCTGCATGTTCCACTTATACAAACAAGATGAATGGAGGTTCATCAAATGTAATTGTGTCCACGCCATAGGTTGCATTTCATAAACTAGCTCGACTTGCATTAACTTCATGTCCGTTGACAAGGATAGTCAGAGGTACCACCATAATGATGGTTCGATTGGTGACCATTGGTGGGATCATGAACACAGCTAATTTGCCATGTCTAGTGGGCATCACCACCAATAAATCAAATATATTTTCCAAGACTAATGTCACACCTAAGCCTTATTCCTTACATGTCCATTGCTCATGGCCCAATCGACAAAAAGCTCGTAGAGAATGCACTTCATGTGTTTGATTTTGATGTGGTGGCAGGATGGCTAGTTGAATGGTAGTATGTGTGATTGAATACATGAACGATGTAAGGAAAGATGCACACTTAGATTGCAACGGACAATGGTTGGTTGTTGGGTTGGTCAATAACAATTTGAATTTTAATGGTTGAAGTACTTGATGGAGGTGGATTGACAAAATTTCCATTGAATTGTAATGAACAATGCCATGCCTCAACTACCAATTTTTATGTGTACATTTGTTGAATGTCCATGAATCTATGATCATTTGAACAATTGGCATAATGTTGTGTAACTGTGGTTGAAGAGTGCCTTAATGTTTCGTCAATGGGAAATTTCGTCCAATAACTTTGTTTGATGGCACCACCAAAATAAACAATAGGATGACAATGATTTGCAATCCCTATATAAAGATTTGCATACTCAAGGAATGCAGTGGCCACCAAATGGGAAACATCTTGGCCACCCATGGTTGCATCTCGTTGAAAGGCCTAAATGTTCATGTATTGTTGGGCAACATCGATATTTCCACGCAAACCAACAATGAATGACTGCATTGGCCGCACAAGCAACATATATTCAATGAATAGCAAATTTAATTCTGCGGGTAGGAAACAAGGCATCAATTTGATTGGTAGCCTTGTGTTGGTGCCCTTGTGGTATCTTTAGAAAGTCATAATGGTGTTAGTTGACTAATAGAATGTCTTATCAGAATGTTCCGTGTTGTGAATGAGATAACTTTTTTACTCTTCACCATGAGGAGGACCACCAACAATGAAATGCATGAGTAGAAATAATAATGTATGCATACGATCAACTGTTCATGCCCACATTGCTAAT
>Ga0209611_10010484_pt1 | contig 13641 bp, 16 predicted proteins | sample S1TSphgellanicum_3_FD_187693 | JGI IMG/M metagenome (GOLD analysis project Ga0209611, IMG submission 187693) | Host-associated microbial communities from peat moss isolated from Minnesota, USA - S1T2_Fc - Sphagnum magellanicum MG (SPAdes) (version 2) | ecosystem: Host-associated > Plants > Peat... | reverse complement strand
TCTCAGATTTGGGACAGTCAGTGGATGCTCCTGTTGTCATCTATTGTGATAACATTAGTAGCATACTACTTGCTAACAACCCGGTCTATCATGCTAGGACAAAGCACATTGAGGTGCACTACCACTTTATTAGAGAAAAAGTTATAGCAAAAGAAATTGACCTTAGTCATGTTAGTACTGAAGATCAAGTTGCTGACATTTTCACAAAAGCTTTAGGTATAGACAAGCTAAGGAAGTTTAAAAAAATGCTTGGTATACTAGAAGTGGATTTGAGCTTGAGGGGGAGTGTTGAGAATTCAAGCTCAACTAGTTAGGTTTCATTAGTTACTAGAGTAAGAAAGTAACTAGGTCACTTTCACAAGGTTGAATTACTTTCGTTACTTATTTTAGTTTGGTTATTTGTGGTTTGGTCTTGTAGTTAAATACCTTGGTGTTAATGGTTTGCTTCTCTTTTTCTTCATTACACAAGTTTGTGTATTTCATGTGACAAGAACCTTGGAAAGTTCTTGATGTTTTGTTTTGTGTTGTGAACATTATGTTGTAGTTTCTTTTCAATAAAGATTTATGTTTGCACTTGAGTAGATCTCCTATTTGTTAACAGTTAAATGAGTTGACATTTTGAGAGATGGTAATAGATATAGTTTTTCATGTTTCACTAAAATTTTAGATCAATCCAAGGTCATATGTGAACGATGTAACTTTGCAAAGTTGTTATGACAAAAGTTTGTTTTGAGAAAACATCAAAACAATTTTTTGAAGTGGAGCAAATACAACTTGGGAGAACTTGAAGGAAGGAGTTTGAATATTGGGAAGCACAAATACATTATCAAGACCTTCATACAAAAGTGTGGTATGTAATCATGTACTTAATATTATACGAAATATTATACGAGATACGTATATAGACATAAAACCTATGTATAATATATAATCTCGTACAATACTCAAAACATACATACATATGCAAGGTCTATCTTGTTCAACCCTAACCCTAACCCTAATCCTAGAAACCTAAGGAAAGAAAACCCTATTCCTAATCCTAAAAACCCAAGGAAGGAATTAAAATCATTTGTGAAACCCCAAAAAGACATTGAGTGGTGCCTTGAGAAATGGCGGATGGTCTTTCTCAAATTATAATTAAGAAACTAGACAAGAACAATTTCCAAGTGTGGAAATTTAGGATTATAAATTTCTTGATGGGGGAAGGTTATTGGGATTCTTAACTAGTGATGAGAAAAAACCTCCTTTCCCATAAAACCCCACACAACAATAAATTCAAACCAATAAAACTTGGCATGAAAAAGCAAGGAAAATCTTGTATTAACTTTTTGTGAGTGTGTCCGATTCCATGATTATGCATATTCAAGATGCAAAATCACCCAAGCAAGCTTGGGATACATTGGTGAAGATGTATAACACCAATACACAAACCCGCAAAATGCAACTCAAACAAGAGTTGCATAATCTACAGAAAAACAAAATGAACATTAGTGATTATTCTACAAAGGTGAAAAACCTTGCATATGTTCTTGCATCTATAAGAGCCCCTATAGATGATGAAGATTTAGTGGCTGTCACCTTGAATGGACTTGGAAAAGACTATAGCCATAGCCAGTTTCGTACTTCAATTGTAGTTCGAGAAACATTTCCCAATTTCCAAGACTGAATAACACTACTTATAAGTGAAGAGATGAGAATTGTTGGTACTTCATCCAATGGAGGATCACAAGAAAGTGTTTTCTACTCAAATACTAATAGAGGTAGAGGTAGAGGTGGTAAAACTTCATTTCGAAGTCGACACGGAAGCTCACATGGTGGACATCATCAACATGAAGGTCAAGCTCATGGAGGTGGATGAGGAAACTTTGGAGGAAGAGGAAGTCAAGGAAGTCGTGGAGGTCGTGGTGGAAGTCATCAAGGTCAACAACCAAATAGCGACTCAAATTGCTATTATTGCGGGAAACATGGGCACATGGCAAAAAACTATTATCAAAAGGAACATGATGCACAAAATGGAAAGCTGTAACAAAGGAATTATGCATCAATTAGCAATCAAGGCGATGAACAACTGTTTGTAATGCAGCACATGGCAAATTCAATGATAGGACGTGTATCAGATAATAATGTCTAATATGTGGATTCTGGAGCTTCAAACCACATGACTAGCATGAAAAATGGTTTAGAGACACAAATGATTTGAAGACACTAGGGTTTGTGGAAACTGGTGATGACACTACACATCCCATCACACAAATTGGCAAGGTGCCATTGTCCATGCAAGATGGGTAAACAAAGTACTTGAAAAATGTACTTCATGTTCCAACCATAACAAAAAAAATTGGTCTCCGTGGGCCAAATGGTGGAACAAGGTTTACAGGTGACATTCAACCCAAATGAATGTTGTGTGGAAGACATGAAGAACCAAGCCAAATTGATTGCAAAAGGGGAAAGAAATGGACGAATGTTCACCTTGGATGTGAACATGCCTGAGGTGAATTCCTTGTTATTCACACATGGAAAAGGAGCTCGAGACATTGGAATTTGGCACAAGCGGGTTGGCCATGTTAATCTCCAACGTCTTAAGCTCATGGAGAAACAAGATCTTGTTGGAGGTTTTCCCAAATTTGGAACAGAAAAGGTGATGTCAAAAATTTGTGAAGCATGCCAATTGGGGAAGCAAGCTAGGCATCCATTCCGAGCTCAAACAACTCATGTAAGTTCCAAACCTTTGGAAATGATCCACTCAGATGTGTGGACCATGAAGATAGAATCCATTGGAGGATGCAAGTACTACGTGAGTTTCATTGATGACCACACAAGGAAGGTGTGGGTCTACTTCATGAAACACAAAGGTGAAATGTTTCAACATTTTTTGAATTTCAAAGCAATGGTGGAGAAGGAGAAGGGTGTGAGCATCAAGTGCTTAAGGTCCGATGGAGGGGGAGAGTATTTTTCAAATGAATTCAGTGAGTACTTGAAGGAACATGGAATTCAAAGGAAATACTCATGTAGTTATTCCCCGCATCAAAATGGAGTTGCTGGAAGGAAAAACATGCACATTGTAGAAATAGCACATGCCATGTTAAACGAGAAGGATTTGCCAAATTACTTTTGGGCTGAAGTGGTAGCAACTGTAGTCTATATCATGAATCGAACACCCACAACGGTAGTTCATGGCATGACACCAAAAGAAAAATTCACATGCAAGAAACCCGATGTTTCACACCTCAGAGTGTTTGGTTGCATTGCATACGTGCATGTTCCTGATGAGAAGAGATCAAAACTAGAACCAAAAGCTGAAAAATGTATCTTCATTGGATACTCCTCAGAACAAAAGGGATATAGATGTTTCAATCCTTCCACTCGGAAGTTGCAAGTGAGTAGAGATGTTGTGTTTGATGTAGTGGTTAGCTAGTATTCACCACTGAAGGTAGCAAAAGATGGAAAGGCTAGAAATGGTGATGTTTCATCAAATGTGGAACAAGAATCATAATTAATTAATGGACCACAAGAGTCTTCAATTAGTGGGTCCAATAGCACTCTATGGAAAGGAAAATTAAGATTTTCAAACATTGTACATGGTAGTTTTCAAACATCATCTAGAAATCCTCATGTAGATGATGAGTCAAGTGATTTAGAGAAGAGTATGGGTGAAGAATCAAGAATCCCTTCAGTTACTACTCTTGGAGTTCGAATGGCCAAGAAAGCCTTGAAAACACTTGACAACAACAATGGAGTACGAAAATCCACACGAGTCAAGTACCCTATACAAAGACTCACATATGATGGCTTTGTAGCTCATCATTATGCATACATGGTGAGAGTTATATAGGAGGTTGAACCCACTTGTTTTGAACAAACGGTTAGAAACCTTAAGTGGGATAATGCCACGGATGAAGAGATGGCGGCTTTGGATGTTAATGCTACTTGGGAATTGGTAGCTTTACCAGAGGACAAGAAAGCAATTGGGTGCAAATGGGTGTATAAAATCAAACACAATGCAGATGGATTTGTGAACAGATAGAAAGCAAGATTAGTTGCCAAAGGTTATGCCCAAACTTATGGCATAGACTATGAGGAGACCTATAGTCTAGTTGCTAAAATGACAATTGTAAAAGCAATCAGCGCTATGGCAACAGCAAGAGGATGGTTTTTACATCAAATGGATGTAAATAATGTTTTTCTTCATGGAGATTTATAAAAAGAAATGTACATGGAACAACCACCAGGTTATGTGGATCAAACACATCCTAATTTGGTTTGTAGGTTGGAGAAAGCTTTGTGCGACTTGAAGCAAACACCTAGAGCTTGGTCAGACAAGATAGGTTAGTATCTTGTCACAAGTGGATTTCAAACATCCAATGTAGATTTTTCACTATATGTGAAAAAGACAGATCATGGGATTATAGTCATAGCCATCTATGTTAATGACTTGATTATCATAGGAGATAGTGATGCAGACATCTCTGATTTGAAGAAGCTTCTAAAGCAAAAGTTTGAGATGAAGGATTTGGGAGAGTTGCGTTACTTCCTCGGCATTGAAATAATCCAGTCCCCTAAAGGGATATGGTTACTACAAAGGCAATATGCCTTGAATAAATTATCCGAACATGGGATGACGGGTTACAAACCCATTTCAATTCCATTGGAACAAAATGTGAAGTTAAGTGTAGATGAAGGAGACTTTGTGGAGGATACCACTATGTACAGATTCATGGTGGGAAGTTTGATTTACATGACCATCACAAGGCTAGATTTGGGTTATGTAGTTAGAGTGGTAAGTCAATTCATGCAAACACCACAAAAGCCACATTTGGATGCAGTGAGACACATACTAAGGTACATAATACATACTTTGCAGTGTGGAATTTTTTATGAAGCTAATAGCTAGTTACAAGTACATGGATACACGGATGCTGATTGGGCTGGCAATGTTTCAGATAAAAAATCAACCAATGGTTTCATGTTTTCTTTTGGAAGTGATGTTGTTAGTTAAAGCAGTAAGAAACAACCAACAATTGCACTATCAAGTATGGAAGCAGAATACAAAGGTGCAGCAATTGTTACATGTAAAGTAATTTGGTTACAAAAACTATTATTAGATTTGGGACAATCAGTGGATGCTCCTATTATCTTCTATTGTGATAACATTAGTAACATACTATTTGTTAACAACCTAGTCTATCATGCTAATACAAAGCACATTAAGGTGCACTACCACTTTATTAAAAAAAAAGTTCTAGCAAAAGAAATTGAATCATCTGTCACTCTCATCCAGACCCGTGCGCTAGTGTAGAATCCACTGTGGGACACTTCCACATCGATGTCCCCTACCCGAGCTTGGTCAGGATTTATACCCGCAATTCTAACTATACCAAAACCCAGAAATCGTAAGATCACGGCCCCCCTTTGTGGCCCGTTCTGAATGGTCCAGAAATCGAACCTACGAACCAGGTTCAGTTCACAATTCTCCTGTGTCAAGAGCTCCTCAAGAATCTCTTCTCCACTAAGCGAAAACATTATTCTTACGTCTCATATTACCTTGATTGTCACAAGCTCTATACTGGCCTCAACTACGCAACTTTGCTCTGATACCAAAAGAAAGAGGGTCCTACGAAAACAGACAACGCATACATTATCTGATGTGAACCCTGTGCGCAGATCGACCTCACATCTGTTGACAGCTTTACAACTCCAAAACTCAAACTAGCTTCCTGCTCTCCCTGATCCCTCAACGATCCACAGACTGACCGACCCAACGACGCCAACAATTCAATGACACACGCTTCCGGTCATGCATCTCGACACTGATACAAGTCCAAAGAAACTCTTCATTGCTTATTCACAGAAATATGTACATCCTCATGAGCTCAGGCATTTCTGGCCATTAGAAGCTTGCATCAAAAGGAAGAGGGTCCTAAAGCTGCCTTAACATATTGTTTTTCGACCTCCTCGATTCCTCTCATTCAGCTCAGCAACCAGAGCTCAACCATGCCTAAGACGCAGCGGAAAAATTCTCCAGCAATGGCTAAGCCCTCACTACTATGCACTCTAACTCCTCTACATCTTTCCTGTTCTATGCCTTTTCTATCGTTCGCTCCTTCCAGAAGCTCCTCCCACACGTTCCAAACCGCCATTCTCCATAATTGCATTGCCGACCTCAGTCATAATTTGGAGCCGCCATTCAAGTTCCATACCCATTCAGTGCAGCCGTCATGCAAAACTCCTCAGTACAGCTCCTCCAACAAAGCTTCTCATGCAAAAGCAGCCGTCATAGAAACCAACGGCTTAATTAACAACGGCCTAACTTCCCTGATCAGTGACATCCAGGAGTGTGACGTAACCTAATTTCGGGTTACAACGACACTACACGTCACAACAAATTTTCTTGGTTACAAATTAGAATCAACATAAGTTATAACCCACTCACGTCTACCCTTCCAATATTTCTTGAGTTAGGTTACACATTTATGCAAACAAGATTAAACAACTTTTATAAAAACATATTTGAGGTAAGTACAAATGTTGTTACATAATGGTCCATACTTTTCAAAAAATATGGACCCAAAACAAGTTCTTTGAAAACCTTCTTCCAAACACATAATTTCACAACTTATAATAAATTTCAAGGCTATAGTCATACCATTTAAATTTGCGTGTTCATCTTTCACATATGCAAGTTTTTTCTTCAAAGCATACTAGTCCAATTATTGTGTCAAATTTTTTTAAAATTAACTATTGCTTCAAATGATCTAATAGTTATATGTTTAAGTTGCCAATCAACACCTAACAAATTTACAACATTTGAAGAAAAACATCGTGATCACCCAACTTCAATATCCATAAATGAAAGTTGGCAATAATAGATGAACACATTGCGAAATTGGAAGAACATAAATTTGTTTCTTTTCTTTACTAAGTTATGTAACACATCCTCAAAACATTGTTTACACAAAGGAAAAATCACATAAGAAATAATTGCATTACCAAAAGGTTCAATCATGCATTCTCCACACATTGACTAGGAAGATGATTTTTCACAACAAAAAGGTTAAAACCTTTTGAAATTTATTTTTGCTATACAACATCCTTTTTTATGGAACATACCACACCTAAGAACTTAGAAATTTCACTTGAAAATACATTTGGCCATTTTTTACAAGTTTTTTTCCAATATATTAATGGGTTGTTATTATTTTTTCAATTTCTTTGCAATTATCACATGCTTTGCATATACATGTTGTTTCAAATTTAAATCCCATTTGTTTTGAAGTATGATATTAATATTTTTCTTGATTTTTATAGATTAAATGCATATAATTTTTATTATTTGTAACTAATTATACAACACAAGATTTGTGCATTTGCAACATCTACCTCATAATCATCATTACATACAAATATATGAATTTATGTTATGAGGTCTCCAAAAATTTCTTGGAGCATTTAATTTTTTAATGATTTTTTCCAACTCTTCCTCATTTTCAATTGGTCTATTATTTTGTAATTGCAAATTAAAAAATACTTCATAAAATATTTCTTCCTTGTTTCTTTCATCTATTGCATTTTCAACTTTCATTTATATTTATAATAGTTTTATTTTCCTTTTCACCAAATTATTCCATTTTTCACATGTTATTACCAAAATAAAAATAGAAAACCAAAAAATAGATGTTATGACAAGTTTTTTTTTGCCTAAGACAATGCTTTACAAAATGCCTTCCCAATCGAATATTTAATTTTTAAAATTTTATTTATTATGGAATATACTTGGAAACTAACTGTAAAGTCTCAATCAAAAAACCATTTGCAAACATTTGCAAACCCAAAATCAAATTGCAAATAAGCCATTCATTTCTTTCTCTTTTTTTCATAAGGTAATATGCAATAATGAAAGTGCAAAATAAATGGTGAAAATGAAAATAGTTGGAATGTGGCTACATAAATTTATATAAATTGCAATAAACAAACAAATATGGTATAAGTCCAAATTGAAAACAACATATGACCAAAAAAACAAACAAAAGCAAAACCTAAGCTACAAACAAAACTACCATACTACAAGGACAAAAAATATAAGATAAAATAGAATGAAAACAAAACACAAACACAAACTAGCAAAACCAAATCATTAAAAAAAAGGAAAAAACATAACAACAAACATCTAAACACTTAAATATACTATATTGGTATTATTTTAAAACAATCTTCCAAACCTTAGTAGGGGTGTAATAAATTAAATATTTGTGAGCAAGAAACCATGCTACTATAGTCTTTGATACCTTGGTTGATACCAAGTGTTGACCTATATATATTAAGAACCAACGTTGGTCCTTTTTTTAAATCCTAAATGGGATTTTCTTTTACCCTTATCCCACCTCAAAACTAAATGACCTCTCTTTAAAACTTCAAAACAAGTTGGGCATTTTTTAACAACCTTATATATGAAAACTCATGAATTATTAATCAAAACTTATTTTATCTTGGTATGGTTGGAGATGATCTTATATCAATTTACTTTTACATGCTTAATATTCATGCATGCACATAAGTTTGGAACTAGAAAATATTTTAATTGCATTTGAAATATTCATTGCATAGGATATTCACCTTGGTATACGTGAAAGCAACATTGATAGTAACAATTGGCACCTCTTTACATTGCTCTATTTTACCATGTTTGGTAGTATGGTAAAACTTGAATATGAATCATGAAGTTTGTAACAAATTTTATGATTGTAAAAGGCCAAATCACACATAGTGTGGTGGCAAGTGTTGCCCTAACTTTATTTGATGATAGGTGATGTGGCATTTTTTTTGTGATACCTACCATCATCACCTTAAGTTACCTTTGTGCAAAAGTTACAGGCTATCCACACCAACGCAACTTTGGGTAACTACAATCACATCATAATCAACAAATTTCAATGCATGTTCAGACCTATAAGAAAAATCTTTTTTTTTCCCTTCCCATTTTTTTCTTCATTGTTTACATGATGTTTGTTGTTAAGGAGGAATGCGAAAAAGGAAAGCCAATAGGTGGCCAAGTGGGAGATTGAGATGATGAACTACAAAAAACGTAATCCACCTTCATAGAGGACAATTATGTTTTCTTTCTTTCACACTTTAAGATCTTAAGATTTTTCGATAGCCATTGAGGTTTGCAACCCTCTCTCTTTTGCTTGCTTGATTTTATTGGGATTTAATCAATGAAACAAACACAAAGTAAGGTCTTTGTTTTTGTTTTTTTTGGTTAATGTTTATATTTTAAAAAGCATTTTGTTTTAGATCATTTGATGTACTCTTATTGCTTACTATAAATTTTCATTTTTTCCCTTATTGCATGTCTGACTTTTTGGGTGTGCAATTACTCTAGTCACAACTCAAGAGAATTTTGAACGGAAGTCAAAATTTCCCCCTCTTGCTCAAAGGATTTTTCTAGCAAGTTGGTGTTGTTGCTCATTATTTTGTAGGTAATTGATGTCCTTTTTTCTTGCTCAGGCACATGTTTCAAGAAGATTGTAATGTTTCTTTTTGAACAATCAATTTAGTTTTTTTGTTATTTTTTCATTTTGTAGAGGATGTGTTTTCTTTTGTTTACAAAGGATGGGAATTGTGAGGATTCTATTCATGGTCATCGCATCATGTTGTGATCACTCAAGAGATGGACACAAGAGATGGACGAGTGATGTCAAGGTTGTAACAAATATGGATTTTGCAATGATGAAAGAGAGATGGATGAGAAATAAGGAACATTAACATTGGGGAGGGAACCTTGAACATTGAGTTATTTGCTCCTATTTGAAGTCCTTCCATAACATTATTACAAAATCTTCAAATCTACATTTTTTGAAGATTTGAATGTTAATTAATAATGTGATTTAACACCAAGTTAATCATTTTGTCATGTCACTTGCCATTGATTAATTCTAATGTTTGGTAATATCACATGTGGATTGATGCCTATTTTTAACATCCTAATTGCATTAACATCACCATTAACACAAGTGTTGGCTATAAATCTTGATTTTGTTATCCTCCTTCTCTTGTCCAACTTGTAATTATTTTTGTTTTTGTTATCTTCATTCTATATTTTAAAAGGCGACTACCTTACCTTATTTTGGTAACTTTTTCCTTCAATATTAAAGAATGTTGGGTGAATAAAGTCCTAGATATTACCAAAGACCTTTAGGGTTGGTTAAAAAAAACCCACATATATTCACAAAATGTGTGTACATATAGGATTTACAATTTAGGGTTTTTGAAATGATCCTACCTTTTAGCCTCCCCTCAATGCATGCATGTTTCAATTCACACCTCCAATGAATTGATCTCCTTTGAATAAGGATTGGATGGACCTTCCACTTTCCACCCTTCCACCCTCCACCAAAATCCATCATCACATTTCTTTGTGTCATTGTGGTTTTTTGGGGGTCAAAATCATCCTCATTTGGATCATATTCTCTTGTCGAGGTGATCTCATGGGCACAATTTTCACCATCATTAGCATTGTGACATTCATCATTTTGCTTATAAGGATTGGTGTTGACAATTACACAAATAACTAGTCATGAAATTTTACTCACAAATGAAACCCCACAACATTAACAATGAAAAACTCCATGAGAAAAATCCATAAATTTAGGAGTTAAACAAAAACCAGATTGAAATTGGGTTCAAACAAGCAACAAAATCCATATTCCCAAATTCCAAAGGAATCAAAAGAGAAGCTTAATTGAAAATCTAATTCAAACAAAAGCAACACTATGTTTTCAATCCCTTGAAATTTTTATTTGTCTTAATTCTTAAGACAATATAGAAAAAAGGAAATAGTAATTTTAGTTAGAACCTCATAAGTAGCTTGTATATATAACATCTAAAGTTGAGAAAAATCAAGATTGCATAGGTGTTTGAAATTGAATCCAAGTGGTGATATGAAAAATTGGCCTGAAAGGAAGAAGGACGCAATGACTTTATAAGCAGCTTGAGTATAATGGATCCCATCCCACTCAATGTGTTCCTTCGGGTTAGGCGCAGTAGTGATATTCACAAATTGTGTGCCTCCCGTAGACAAGGATACATTGCCACTATCCCCACAAGTCACATTTCGATTGTAGTTGTATGATCCTCCAAACCCACAACATGCTTCCAATCTAGTACTAGGATTGAAACCTGATTTGCCCGCCAAATTCCCACAATGGAAAAACCAACCAAAACACGCATTTGTCATCATCACTCTAGCTAGGGTTGAAATTTGTATCATGTTTTTAGATCATGTTGGAAAATTTCAAAGATTAAATCATAAATTGATGACCAAGAATGTGAAGCAAAATACACATGTAGAATAGAAATACCATATTGGGCTGGATTGGTAAACAATTCAATGAGGGCATTGTAAAAGTCGAATTGGATAATCAACGTGCCATCTGTTTTGTAGCTTTCTTGAAGGTTGGTGAGTGCTTGTTTGAGTTTTGTGTTGAACACCCTGTTCACTTTGTTGTATTCATCCAAGCAACCAATGGTGTCATATGGTCCAGTCCGCAGGAAGGGGGTCAAAATCGAAGCACTACAACCTTGAGGTGGTTGGTTTCCAACTATGATTGTTCTTGCTCCACTTGCATGAAGTTGCTGCACATTATTTTGATGTTATATGTTAGTTTTTCCCTCTCATGGGAACCCACCCATCCACCCACCACCCAAGTATCAAAACTAGAGCTCTTTTTCGTGAGAGCCTTGCAGAAAAAAATAGTAATATGGTTTTTAACAAAGTGCTTACAATAGGTTTTTTCCCAGTTGCAAACCCAAACAATGTTTGCAAAGGTTTCTCACTCTTGTTGTTATGTATGTAGCTGAATATACGGTTTATTGTTCATGACAACAATAACAACTTCAACCCATAATTCATATAAATTCAATAAGTATTGCACAGTACACTTGTCAAATACATATTTCAATACTCTATTTCAACCTGAATTTGCAATTAGATCAATTGATTTCTATTCCATTTGGGTTAGATAAAGTGGTTGTTGACAAGTTTCTTTTACCTCCACAGCAGAGACCACAAGATTCAATGACTTGGGTAAAATCTCATCTATAGCAGTTTGTGGCGAGGCTCCTTCAACATATGCGTTGTCGAAGTCATTTATTCCTATCTCTGGTATAAAATATGCCGCGGTTGGTAGGAAGCTCAGTGGTGTAGATGGCTCTGAAAAGGTGTGGAGAGAATACATGAACAAATAGTATTCATATTGTATGTTAATTTCCTCCCAAAAAAATCCCAAACCAAAGGAGAAGTAATTTTTTAGGATAAGAAAAGTGGATTGTCTACCACTCAATCCAAAAACTAGTGACCACCTGGTCAATGACATGTCCTCCATATGCTCACACACACACCATATTGGAGTTAGACAATGGACCTTACAACAATTGAGTTATTTTATAAAGTTTGTGGTGATGAAAAAAATCACCACATTGTAGGTTATGAGAGGTGCAAATTTAAAGAAGTGTAATTAATAAGAGTAGTGTTGTTTCTTTTACTTACGTGGGGAGCTGAAAAGTGCTTTCTTGTAGACAAAGAATTGATCAAGCTCAACTTGAAGGTAGATGGGAGTTACGGTACTGTTAGGTAGAACAACTGCTCCTGAATATGCAAAGTTGACTCCATGAGTATAATCAGTTTGGAATCCTTTGTCCAACTCTAGTAAAATGGGTTCAAAAAATGGGAAACCAAAGGCTTGAGCTGCAACCAACCAACCAACAACAGTAACAAGTATTTTAGTTTGCACACTAAAAATCAGATTTTCTTCTTTTTTGACACATGTTCAAAGGTTGAGATAAGACACCAACCAGCCCAAAATTATTATGTGAGTAATTAAACATATTGCAATTGGGTTGCAGTTATCTTTTAACTTTGAAGGAAAAAAAAACCATCAACTATTATGTATCAACTTGGCAGAGGGAGGGGTTGGTTTGAAAATTAACAATGTACATTCTTTTCTAACTAATAGAGGATCTTGTATATTTCATTCCGCATTTTGTTGATAATTGGGGTGAATCGACTGCAATGGAAATGATCAGCCACATGGTGAACAAGGATTGGTTTGTTCAAACATGAGTTATTTGAAACATGGCAATGAATTCATGATATTTACCGATGAAGTCAACAATGAGTCGGCCATCAGAGTAGCGGTTGTGTCCTGGCTCATTAGTGAAACTATAGGATTCACCATAGGATAGTTGAGAGTGGTAGCAGCGAGCCCAGGAGCTAAGAGTTGTATGTTGCCTGTATCCGTAAGTGAATCCCCGAATAGGAAAAACGCTTGTGGACATGTAAAAGAATTGGATAGCAATGATCGAGTAGCACTTGCAGGCAAGTCTAAAGTGATCATATTACTCGAAGAGTTGGTGATATAAGACTCCTCATCACCATCTGTATCATTCACCATTTGCAAATGGGGACTTGACATAGTAGTAGGAGCAACACTGAAACTTTTATGTCCAGTACTGCTAACATTGTGATGGATGCTGACATTGTCGTGATTGTGACTTGCTTGTGCAGCAATTTTGCGAGCTAATTGTGCATGACTTGCTGAGAACAACAACAATGATACCTGCAACAACAACAATGTGGCAATGTCGATA
>Ga0209611_10010483_pt1 | contig 13641 bp, 7 predicted proteins | sample S1TSphgellanicum_3_FD_187693 | JGI IMG/M metagenome (GOLD analysis project Ga0209611, IMG submission 187693) | Host-associated microbial communities from peat moss isolated from Minnesota, USA - S1T2_Fc - Sphagnum magellanicum MG (SPAdes) (version 2) | ecosystem: Host-associated > Plants > Peat... | reverse complement strand
TCTAAATTTTCAAAGCCAAAAACTAAGCTATCAAATGAAAATTTCCAAAATTTATTAATTATCAAAGCTACCAAAGTATTAAAATATTAAGCACACAAACACCTCTTGCTAGCCAATGTTCATTCAATGTCTTCAACCACAAACAAGGTTGAACATGGGCCCTATTTGAGTAATAATCCACATTTCTCACTTTTAGAAAATCTTGTTGCCTTTTATTTTCAAATAAACCAACTTTTTAGGTTCATCATTTTCCTAAGGATAATTATAAGATGATATATGTGGAACTTGGGAGATAGTATATTCATCACAAAAATATTTAAAGATATTTAAAATTAAGGGTATTCTCTTTAATCATGTAAAATGCACTTTGTGTTCATGTAAACTTTTATTTCTTGGACACAATTGTAATGGGGGGAAAGAAAGAATGTGCAAAAATGCTACCATGGCCCCCACAAAATCTGACCATATGTCAACTTAGGCAACCAAAAAAGCTTATGTTCCATCTAGTGGCACCAAAGTATTTCGGATGCTCAAGCATTTGGCATTGCAAGGAAAACAAGTGGTTCATCCAACAATGGCTTTGCCCTTTCTAGAAAGTTGAAACCAATGTAGTGTGAGTATTGGATTTGTAGTGAGTGTTAAATCCCGGGGTTCAGATTATTGCGACTTGGAGCTAATTTGGCACCTTTTGTTGGAATTGGCACAAGAATTAGATCGGGGAGTTAGCTTTTGCAAGATCTGAAACCAAAACGATGAAAGAACACTCAAGGTTCAAGTTCTCTATATATGGGCAATTATTATTTTTTTAAAAATTGACATATTGGTTGAACTTTATAGTTAAATATTAATTTCAATTAGTTGTTGGCCTTTATGGATTAAGATTTATAGTTAATTTTTCAATTTTTAATTAGTTGTTGATGTTTGTACCTAGATAGACCTTTAGGTCTAAATTTATTATAAAACTTTATACTTATATAATCTTTAGAATTGGAAAATGTGTAATTGAACCAAAACCCAGTTTTTGAACTTGGCTTGAAGGTTATTAAATCTGAAAAACTGTGCCAAAACCAAACCCCAAAAGGTTGCAAATTGGCTTCCAATTGGTATCCTTTTTTTCAGCCTTGGGGGCCAATACAAGGCCATAAAGTTGAGCATTTATTAGTAACTTGAGGGCAGATTGAAAATATATTTTTCTAATATTTCAGCAATGACTCCTAGTGTAAAGCCCTTGAGAGGCTGATTTCAACTTTTGCACCAATAGGAATGCTTGATTTGAGTTGAACTAATGCCTTGACTCCTTGTGCAAAGTGGGCTCTAAGGCCCACGCTACACTAGGAGTCAGGGCCAATGTTCCACCCAAATCCAGCATTCCTATTGGTGCAAAAGTTGAAATCTAGCCCTCAAGAGCTTTACACTACCTGTGAGTCAAGACTAAAATAGAAAAAAAAAAACTTTTCAATCTGCCCCAGGTACTAATAAATGCAAAGGATACCAACAAATTCAAAGGTTTAATATAAACAATTGTGTGATTGACATGTGAGAGAATAAAGTTTTTCCTTTGAATTTTTTTTCATGATTTTCTCTATTTTTATTATTTTTAAAATAGTTTTATCACACACAATGGATGAATGAGAATACTCATTTAGGGTTCTCTTATAAATTCAAATCTCCTTTCACTTGTGAAAATTGGCATTCTAATTCTTAGTTTTTTTTGGGCTTCACCTTCCAATTCACCTTCATTTTGTGCGCTTGAATAAAATGAAAATGCATTCCTTCCAACAACCACCTTGCAAGGATCCACAAAATTAGCCATGTCAACTCTAGAATTGGTCAAAAATGGGGGAGCAAGTGTGCTTTCAACAATGTTTTCAATCCATAGCATGTCTTGCATTCTCACAAAAAATGAGTAACAAGGATGAAAAAAAACAATGAAAAAAAACCAAAACAAAAAAAATGAACAAACCTTGGACCTTACCTTACACTTTGGTTCTCCAAGGCATTAGTTCTCCTTTAAGTTTTTTTTTTTTTGACACCAATTGATTTTCCCTCCAAAATGATGCCATGTGGGCTAAATCACAATTTGATTTGTCTTAGTTTTGGACTCTCATCTAAAAGCCTTGGGGCCAATTTAAAGCTCTTAATCAATAGAAAAACCCGATTTCATTGGTCTTTGTTCCTTGGAGCTTTATCTAAAATGGCCATTAGAACACATTGTAAAATGTAGAAACTTGTGGGGCATTTTGGAAAATGAAACACCCAAGAATGCAAGCATCCTAAACTACGTAATTAGTTTGAACATGCCAATTAGGAAAAAAGTCAAACTATGAGCAACTTTCCCATAATTGGCCTATTTGAGTCGTGTTACGGGACATAATTGGTGAGCCATAAGAGGTCATCAAACAAAATGACATAGTGGATGGCCAAGATTTCACACACTCATCACTCATGAGTACACCAACATCTTGATTTCAACATGTAATCCCAATCACCATAGCCATGTTGTACCCATCTAGCCAACCCAATATTGGGTGAATACAACTTGTAACCTGCCACCTTTGAACAAATGTGATGATGCCAAATCATCAAAAACCCAAACCAATTATGTTTTTAAAATGCCTTGCATCATTATTTTTCTTTATGATACTTTGTAATGCCCATCAAGTATCATGGGAAAAAGAGTGCTAACATCTTTCTTAATGGCTTGGCAAGCTATTAGATTAACTAGCAAGTGATAGCCCACACACCTTCAATCACAAGGCTTTTAGAGTAATGGTCAAATTTAATGTAAGGTAAAGTTCAAGGGCCGCTATGACTTAGCACCCACCAATGCAATAGTTGGGGGATGAGGCCCTTGAGGCCATTTTTGGATGAATTTAGATTAAAATTTTAATAAAATTGAAATTCTTTTTCAATTTCACCTTGCCTTGAACCTTAAACACCTACCTACCTTTCACTTATCTTTTTTTTTCTTTTCTTCTACCATCGCATGTTGTAGCACGACATTACCATCATGCATGTGGTTGTTTTTGTTTTTTTTTTGTTTTTTTGTTTTCCTTCATTTTTTTTGTTTTTTCTTTTTTTCTACCACAACACGTTGTAATGCAACATTGCCATCGCACGCGTGGTTACAGTGCGACATTGCATTGCTACAAGATGAAAGAAAACCACACACCTAACATGTTGTTGTAGCGTAGTGTTGCATTATGTGGTTGTAACATGACGTTGCATTGTTGTAGCAAGGTGTTACATTGAAAGAAACTCACACTAATAACAACCATCACGCATTGAAAGAAACTTGCACCAACAACAACCCCCACACATTAAGGAGACCTACACCACATTTTTAGAGAACTCGTGCATGGAGGACTAACGTTGCATTGTTGTAGCATGGTGTAGCATTGAAGGAAACCCACACTAGTACCAACCCTCACGCATGCTTGTCGTGCGTTTCTAACATTGTCACAACAAGAAGGTAAGATCCTTTTTTTCCCCATTTAAATATTTTTGCTTCTAAAAACATTGTGTGTGTATGTTTGTGAAGAAAAAACAACCAACCACACACACACACACACACACACACAAAATGTGTGTGTCATAAAAATAAAAGGGCAAATAACATCCAAAGAGTGTGTGTGTGTGTGTGAAGAGAACAACCAACCACACATTAAGAGAGAGAGTGTGTGTATTTGTGTCATAGAGATAAAAAGGTAATGAAAGAACAACCACACACACTAAATGTGTGTGTGTATGCAACAAAGATAGATCCCTAGAGAGACAACAACCACACAATGTGTGTGTGTGTGTGTACAAGTAATAGAGATATAAGGGTAGAGATAGAACAACCACAAATATAGAATCCACATAAACATAAAAAGGAAAAACCCAAAGAACCACAAAGTAGAGAAAACCATAAAGGCAACAAGGTAGCAAGGCCAATTATTTGGCCTAGGGCACCCCTTTGTGTGTGTAAGTTTGTCCTCAAGAAGTTAAAGCGGGTCCCCAAAACCCCAAAAAGGTGTGTGTGCAAAGAGAATAGCCCAAGGCACACCTATTTGTGTGTGAATTTGTGTGTACCTGAACACCCCAAAAAGGCCAAAATGTGTCCCCAAAACCCCCTTAGAGAGGTTTGTGTGAGAATATGAAACATAGATAATAACATAAGGTGAACTTGTGTGTGTGAGCCCACATATAGCAAGGCGAGCAAGTTCTGTCCTTGTCTCCTTACTTTACAATCACCTTTCTATTCTATTTGTTTAGAGAAAACCAAAAAAACCATATGCTACAAAGTGGAAACTATCTATGCACCTAAAGAGGGTGCATGAGTTCATTGTGAAAAAGGGAAAGCATGGACGCCCTTGAACTCATGAAAGGGCCCTTGACATTAAAATCATTTGGTCATGAATGCCCACTTCTTGAATGATGACTAATCAATTTTGTGACGAAATGAGCAAAAGGCAATTGTTCATGCACAAGTAAAAATTGCATTGAAATGGGGATCGCCTAGAGGAAACATCACAAGCACATGAGAAGGTCCCTAAACCACCTTTGGTCAAACTCATTTCAAAGATCATGTTGAAGATTTTGGGCATTTTTAATTGGGTTGTGGGATACATCCCTCAATATGCATTTTCATGAATTGAAAAAAATGAAGAACTTGGAGACACCATCTTTTAATGCAAGTTATCTTATGTGAGGATGGTAAAGCTAACATGGAATGTCACCTTATGGGAACATGAATCCAGCAAGTCCATTCAATTTGAAAAGATGCAGGCAATTATTGATTTCCATGCATCAAAGACCATTCACGGATGATATTTCTTTTCAAACCTTTCCATTACTTTAAATTCCATTGTTTTTATTAAAATCTTGTAGTTATTTTTGACAAATTCTGTAAATTTTGATTTAGTTTACGTGGAACTGCAAAAATTTAATTTATGGCTCATGCAGTTTGTTTTGCTATATAACATTGCCAAATGTTCACCCACCATCACGCAACACAAGTGAAGGAGGTAGCCAAAGCTCATTGTCAAGTTCATGGTTTTAATGATGATAATCATTGAGTATTTTTTTGAACATAGATGCGCATTTTTGTAGTTTTTAAAACATTTTTGTACAAATTACATTGTACATCTTAGATTCTCCATGAATCTTTATTGCATTTTGTTAATTTAATGTTTCATAGGCCATATTAAAAAATTATTTTGAATCACTTTGTTATTTGATGCAATATTTAAAATGCATGCTTGAAAAAATGAACACATAATACTTCCATAAACACCAAAAACCCATTAACACCGAAAATGTAATACCTATGATTTTTATTATTTTTTGTCATTAGATAAATATAATGTATGCAATTTTTGCATATCATTGGCAAAACACATATTAAAATTTTCCTTCTCAATTGCAATACCCACATAGGGGTTCAAAACACACTAGATTTTTTTTCCTCTTTTGCAATACCCACATGGGGGCTCAAAATCCACATTAAATTTCTCCTCCTCACTTGCAATACCCACATGGGGGCTTAAAACACACATTGGATTTTTCCTTCTCTTTCACAATACTTGCATAATGGTCATATAAACTTATATGTGCTACACGCATATAAGCATTTTAATACGGTGGATGCAAGTATTGAATGGGGATTCATTTAAGGGGGTTTCAACAAGCCCTATGTGTAGGTATTATTTATTTTTTTATAAATATTTATTAAGTTTAAGTTTTAATGGATTTAAGGTTTATAGTTTACAATTTGGGGTTTAGGTAGAAGGTTTAAATTTAAGGTTAAATTTTAAGCTTTAGGATTCATGATTTGGCTTTAGATTTTAAGGTTTACAATTTGGGGTTTAGGTAAAATGTTTAGATTTAATATCAATCTTTAGGTTTTAGGATTTTCATTTAGGCTTTAGGTTTAGGTTTTAGGGTTTTCATTTAAGTTTTAGGTTTAGGTTTTAAGGTTTACAATTTAGGGTTTAGGTAGAAGGTTTAGGTTTAAAGTTTTCATTTTACAATTTTGGTTTTAAAGTTTTCAATTTATTTTTTAAATTTTAGGGTGGGGTTTCAAGTTTTAAAACTAAGTTATAAATTTTTAGTTTTAAGTTTAAGGTTAAACTTTAAATTTTAAGGTTAGGTTTTAATGTTAAGTTGTAGGTTTTAAGTTTTAGGGTTAGGTTTTTAGTTTTTAAATTTAGGGTTAAGATTAAGCTTTAAAGTTAGGATTTAATGTTGAATTGTAGGTTGTAGGTTTAGGTTTCTAGTTTTAAGTTTCAGGTTAAGGTTTCAATTTTAAGATAATGTTTTAATGTTAAGTTGTAAGTTTTAGGATTAAGTTTTAGGGTTAGGTTTTTGGTTTTAAATTTAAGGTTATAATTAAGCTTTAAGGTTAGGTTTTAATGTTAGGTTGTAGGACGTAGGTTTTAGGGTTAGCTTTTTAGTTTTAAATTTAGGGTTAGAATTGGACTTTAAAGTTAGGTTTTAATGTTACATTGTAGGTTTTAGGTTTTAGGGTTAAATTTTAAGGTTAAGATTAGACTTTAAGGTTAATTTTTAATTTTAGGTTTATGCTTTAGGTTTTAAACTTTTAGGTTAAATTTTAATGTTAGGTTATAGGTTTAGGTTTTAGGTTTTACATTTTAGGGTTTAGGTTTTACAGCTAAACTTTAAGGTGAAGTTTAGGGAATTACAAATAATGTAAAACATGTAATGGTTAAGTTTTAAATGATTTGTAATCTTTACAATTATATCTAATCATAAATTGCTTTAAATTAAATTTTACATATTAATAACATATCTACACTAGGCAATTTGAATAAAATAATAAAAAAATTCATAATTAAAAAAATACAATCTTTGTCATTTATGTTGACCAATGGTGCAAGGGTTAAAGATTTGAATCATGTTCAAAGAACTGAGGGTTCAAGTTGTCATACTTGCAACTCATGTGTCACGTAGACCACCTAAGTTAAGTGACCTACCTACTTAAATTACATAGAATGGTAATAGTGACATGTGTTAACCATTTATTGGATGAAAAATAACAAAATAAACATTTATTATTATAATATTTTCTTTACCTACATATATATTAATTGTTTTGTTTCATGAATGTAGGTGTTGCATAAGGTCATCCAATTGTTTGTGTTCCAACTACTTGCATATGGCCTTTGAAATCTTGTATTACTTGTAATTTCCAACCATAATAATATATTAAGTTATGGATTATTATTAAAATTTTGAAATGGTAATAATTGTATTGAATAATACTGATTAATCATAATATTAACACTATTATATTTATTAATATTTTATTTAACATAAATTTATTATATTTCGTATTTTAATATAAAAATTATATTAATAAATTTTTAATTATACTAAAATATTATATTTTGAATAATCATTAATAATTCTCTTATTAGTATTGAAGTTTTGTGCATATTTTATTTAATAGAATAATATTATATATTTTTTGATATCTATCCATTTGTTAATATTGATTTGTATTAAAATAATATTAATGTAATATTGTTAGCAACTATGTTGAGTTAATTATGATGAATAATGCTAAATAATGATGCTATTAAAATGATTTTTCTTCATTAATAATCAATTTAACATACTAATTTTTTAAATTATTGGTTATTATTAAATTATTATGAAAATAATAATATTTTAAAAATCTAGGGAAAAAATATTAATGAATAATATATTTTTAAAATTATCGTCATTTAAAACTTTAAATTAATGAACTTAATATTTTCCATTATTATTATAAATATTATTTGCAGTCAATATGTAGCTTATGTTAAGATACTTATAAATTAACTAGTGTTATTTAGGCATGTAGGTGTATAAAAATATACTAGCACCAATAATATTTGAATAAATTTTATTAATTATTAATGTTATATAATATAATATTATCATCATTTTTATTAGTAATAGTTATTTGACCTATAATAATTTTTGTTTAATACCGTATTATTATCATTTTTATAGTGTGTCAAGGCCACATAACCTTTGCCTTAAACTAAATGACACCCTTGAAATGGAATACTTGCATAAAGGCCTCCTTAACCCACATTAGACATTGGTTCCAATAACAATACCTACATATAATCTTCTTAATTCATGCTGGAAAAAAAATGCCCCAATCATAATACTTGCATCAAAAGACCTAACCCACCTTATGGGCTAACTACAATATTTGCATTATGTCATTTAAAATTTCATAAAAGGCCTTCCCTTTTCCTACCATACTTTAAATTATTGGGTATTATTAGTGTTGTTTTAGTGATTATATTTGAACAATAATGGGCCCACATTTGGATATCCTCCATTAGTTAGATTTGTGTGAAACATAAAGTAATATTGTTAGCATTCGATACACAATAATATTTTGAACCTTGAGTATAAAATGATCAAACAAACATTTTACATGAATATGATGTCTATTTGATGCTAAAATTAATATTTACTCATGAGATTTTTTCTTATGAACATTTTTGTGTGTGAACATTGTTTCATGTCAATCCTTCAACCTATGAATTGAATACTTTAAATCATCTACTACACAATGTAACAACATTCTTGGATGTAATGATTCATTTGCTTTTGTGAGGCAAATTGTTTTGGATTTATGATGCCACAACTTTCATGATTAAAATGGCATGGTCACAAAGTGCAACCCCTATTTTTATTCATTCTTCGGCAATTTCTTGAGTTGTGTGATTTAAATGAGCTAGTGCTCCTTCCAAAGGAACATGTGAACTTTTTAGTTCATCAAAAGCCCTGACTTGTCCATAAGAAACAAAACCTGCTCCATAGTTCCAATCAAACCAATGTCAATGACCCTTTCGTCACCATTAGTTTCACCATCAACTTTGAAATTTGAATCATCCAAAATATCTTTGGGCTCTGCAAACATGGCTACCAAACCTCTGCAATTAGATTCGAACCATGTTCCACAATAATCAATGACATCTTCTTGGGTAACATCAATGACCATCAAAATAATAACGATTTGGTGTTTATAAAGATTTCGTCATAATGCCCACTCTCATGTGCAACCCGAATATTCTATAAATGGTATTTCATTTTGTATTCCGCATTGGCAAGACGTTGATTCCTTACAATCCAATAACCATCTTTCAAAAGATGGTTGGGATACATGCATGAGTGGGATCAATGCTACTTCTCCACACTCATTTTCACAATATGTTCCACAACCTTGTTTTTTATGAACCCCCTTTTCTTCATTTTAGATATGTGCATGTAATGTCATGCAATTGTTGTTATTAATCTCTAAACCAACCAATCAATTTGATGCCCTTTAAGACCTTTTCTCTCAAATGAAAACCAACACTTTAAGGTGCCATGGTAAAATTCAATGCTTGCTTATGTATCTTGGTTGGAATGTGGCATGCATCGAAGGTTGATCATCCATAAATTTAAAACAAATCCACAATGCAATATTAAATAAATCAATGGTTTAGTTTATGAAACTTGATCATACCCATTTAAGGGAATTTAAATTATGAAATTATCACCAAATAAACATGTTTTGAAAGACTAAAATTGAAAATGAACACATACCAAATTGACAATAATAGGTCCAAAAGTAATGTGTCCACGAGCCACAAAGGCTATGTTATTCAAAACTTTGTAAGACTTTCATTCTCTCTCATTCTTTGAAAGTTTTAATGTTTTCCTTGGGTTCAATGGACATATACATCCCATCATGTAGGTCATGAAGGATTATTCATTGAATTTCAACATCTTTGATCTTTTCCATTACACGTAAGCACTCCGCTTTCAATACATGCCATGCACAAAGGAAGATAGGAATTTTTTTGTCGCCCAAAAAATCTTAAGCATAGACCCACAAATCACATTAATTTTGCACATTAACTTGGTATGTAAGTACATTTTAAGCATTGTAGGAATGAAAAAAACCTTGGACAAGGAATTTTTTTAATATTCATTGAACATAATTATGAAAAAAGAAATAAGGTAGGATTCATATTCACCATAATGCTCGTAACTCTTGAGGCGCGTCATCAATAATGAAACAATTTGGTTTCCAATTAGGCATGATTGACAATTTTTTCACTTTCAAAGGTTGAAGCCATTCAATCAAATCATCCATAATTTGTTGACTTGTAATGATCCATGTTAGAGGCATTCCAATGTGATGAACATAAAAATCCATCAAGGTGAATAAATGAGATTTCACATAATTTGTCCCAAATGTGGCATCCATGGAAATTGCTCCATTATGGCAATATGTAAGCATGGATTAACATTACATTGGTGTTTGGATGCCTATAGTGAATGGGACTTGAATTCCATTAATTCGGCAAACTTCTTGAAAATCAAATACATGTTTTGAATCATGCAAAAACCTAAGACCAAATTGAAATGGCTAGGTTTGACACGCCCCCAAGCTCCTTGATAGACTCAAATGTGAGTTTGAAGTGAAAACAACAGAAGAATAAAGAGTTGGAGCACGCTATTTGGTTCATAGCATTTTGGCGGTTGAAGGGCGTGCTAGAATTCCGGGATGGGATTAAAAAGAATGACAAGTAATTAATCATTCACATAGACTTACACAAAATCAAACAACAAGTTGGTTAGTGCATAGTTGGAGCACTTTTGGTGCTAGGATGAGCCATGGGCAAACTCGAACTCATAAGACTCACCATGGCCCAGACTTGGGAGAAGCCATCACTTTCCCTCTTATAGTATACTTTGTGCCTCTTCACGAGACCCACATCCAAATGACATTTTGTTCTAGGACTCCCAAATGGGAGTCCTGAAATTCCCAAAGTTGGGACTCTCGCGACTTTGAGGCCTCATAATTTTGTGTGCAAACCTTTGATTTACATGAGGTCTAAAGAAAAGTTGTAACCCTTGTTGAGAGCTTTTCAACAGTATGTCACACGCCACCTGCACATAAGGAAATCAGGTCGATTATTAACTTTTAATGGTTAGGAGTCAAATTGTCAATTTGACTCCCAACCTTTCTTTTGGCTTTAACTTGTGTTTCAAATTCCAAATGGGTCATGCGAGCCCATTTTAGACATCTACGTTTAAATAAATTTTCAATGATATAAAAAATTCTTCAATCCAATGAGTTTTGACCCTTGCATTTACCCTTTGAAAATTTGGGAATCCAACTCCCAAAATGGGAGTTCACTTGGGAGTGTGAAGGTTCATTCCCTCACACTCTTTTGCACTTCCGAGAGCATGAGACGTGACCCTCAGGCTTCCCTTTTGGTTCGTAACCTTGCAAGCCCTTACTTTGGTCGTGAGCCCAAGGCTAGGGTTACAACAAGGTTTTTGTGCAACTGCCAACTATTTCTTTCATGTTTCTAATCCAAATACACAATGTTTTGTTATTAGATGAAATCATCTTTCGTTGTGGTCTTTTTGGCATTCACATGTTCCCACCAAATTGATTTGTGCATGTCATAAATTTGTTTGGCAATGTGTTCTAAATTCAATTAAATCCAAATGTGATTTTTCAAAGATTGTGAAATTCAAGGTGCATATTGTGACATGCAAGTTGATGATTTAGGATTTAGTTGGCCATGTGTTGGTTCACCATTTGTTTGGGGTGTGTGTTTGATGCTAAAAACATAATGTATAATTATTTGATTGAAAAACCATCCAAACATCCTCGTTTGATCAATCTTGCATGATTTGGATCATTGCAATGATCATCAAGACCATAGACACATTCATACATACAAAACATACCTATGGGATGGGTCACATGTGTTTGTGAAGAACATTTCAATATCAAAAGAAAATGCATGGAACATCACATTATACCAAGTATGGCCAAGGTGGTTTTTTATTGATGGGGTCTTTATATCCTTTTGTGGGGCAATTTTTTTACATTTTCCATTCCATTAGAGTTTCCACATCACTTCACTTGCCTTCCAAAAACTCACACACATGTGCATGTGCTATGTACACAATCTTGATTGACACTTTGTTTGTGCCCCCATGCATCACCCTGGGACTCCACACCAAATCCACATTTGAAAAAAAGGATTTTATTGGGCTTTGGACTTGAATTGATTGTGATTTGGGAATTCGATGCATGTTTATAAACTTGTAAAAATGTGCACATGTAATACCCACTTTATTTATTAGATCATGATTACTAATGGAATACACAACTAATCAATACTTGCATAATCAATACATTATGCATGGAACCTAGGTTGGTAATATTTACATGCCAATTACTTAAATCCACAATGGAAATGGGACCCAACCCTATAATACCCACATACTAACCTTAAACAGGCTCTAAACTTGGGACCCAACCTTGCAATACTTGAATTCCAAAACCAAAACACACATTGCACATGGCACTCGACCTTGCAATATTTACACTCCAAAACCAAAACACACACTGGACATGGGACCCAACCTTGCAATACCTACAATTCAAAATTAAAACACACATTGGACATAGGGCCCATTCCTATAATACCCGTATTTAGGACTAATAACTACATATAAAATCAAACATTTGTTGATTTAATAATCTTCTCCCATAATCAAGAAAATGTAGGTTATATTCACACATTGATCCATTACATGAAATTAATTGAATTGTAATTAAATTAAAACCACACATGAATGAAAGAAATGTAGGGGAAGAAAAAACAATCTTTAATTTGATGGTTCAAGGTGATGGCATTATCCTTGCAAATCTTTCCAACCCTAAATCAAACCACAATTCCAAATAAAATAAAAAATCATAAGTATCATTAGAAACTATACCTTAAACATGTACCACTTTCAAAAGATCTTCAACTCCAAATACAAAACCTTACACATAACCTTAACAACTGTACCAAAATAATTTTAAATGAACTAATTATGAATTAGTGAAAAAAAACCTTTATTTCTTACCTTTTAATTTGAATCCTTCCAACTTGAAAGATAGATGTTTTCACTCCCTTTCAAAAGAGAAGAAATGAGTTTCATTTGATCATTGTATAATTCATGATTCTTCCCTCTTAAATTAACCTAACCTTGAATTTAATTAATATCAAAAATGATGTTTTTGCAAAGGTCATAAATATTTGAAACATCCACTTAACCTTAAATCTTCCTTTGATCCATTTTATGATATAAAATACAATGTTTTTTTTCTCTTAACCCAAGCCATTGAATTATTTAATTATGTTGTGTACAATATGCAATAAATGGTGCAAAGTGGAGGCTCATGGGGACATTGATGGTAAGAAGAGCCCGCAAGTGCAATACTAACATATGAGGCCTAAATATGTTCAATTTATTGCTCACCGTCTAAATGCAATACTTGCATTTGAATTATTTTTATTGGGTGCCATTGATGGTATGTAAGTGTTGGGTAGGTAGGTAGGTAGGGGGGAGGATAGGTAGGTAAAGAATGACCTAACAAGTTTAGGTGGGAAAAGGGGGTGTGGATTAGTAGATAGGTAGGTGAGAGAGGGGGGGGGAGAAGTTGATTCTTTGTTGGTAGGTAAGGCCAAGAAGGTGAGTAGTATGTAGTTGGGCAGGTGATCTCAAAGTTGAGAAAAAAAACAACCAGCCCAAAAGGGAAAAAAAAAAAAAAAAAAACCAAAGAAAAGG
>Ga0209611_10010482_pt1 | contig 13641 bp, 16 predicted proteins | sample S1TSphgellanicum_3_FD_187693 | JGI IMG/M metagenome (GOLD analysis project Ga0209611, IMG submission 187693) | Host-associated microbial communities from peat moss isolated from Minnesota, USA - S1T2_Fc - Sphagnum magellanicum MG (SPAdes) (version 2) | ecosystem: Host-associated > Plants > Peat... | reverse complement strand
AAGCAGAAAACATACACCATGGAACTGTTCCATTCTTGCCAACGGAACCGAGTCGCCAATCTGGTACACAGACCCCAGCACCGGGAGCAGCAAGAGAGACAGGAGAATGACAGGGAGCATGTTTCCGGACCTCATAGTGGAAAAAGTTTATCTAGTACTTCCAGAAGCTCCGCATTTCAAACCACAGCTGCACTTTACTCCGAATTTCTGGACATCCCACGTTTGGCAACAAGCAGCGTGCTCGTCGACAACTCTGCAAATGTGCACGTATATGTACACACCTTGAGTCGACCCCAAAAAAAAAAATTCCAAACCCTCACAACTTCAGATTGAAAAGCAGCAATTGGATCTAACTCATGACGTGACCTACAAAGAATCGCATCAATTTCTGTTTTTCAAATCCCCGCTCGGATCCAAGTCGAGAAACCTTTGAACGACAAATTAGGCTCTCAGAAAAACACTGGGCATTCCGGCACTAGCTTACACTCCCCCCGGGGCATCGAACTGGCAGGACGTCAAAGCGGCGTTCTGCGTGTTCGGATGAATGTCATAGTGAAAGAGTCGTCAGATGTGTCAATACAAAGCCTTTAAAAAAGAAAATGACAAAAACTAAGGAACGGGTAGGAAGAGCAAGAGTTTTAGGATTTAGAGTTTAGCTAGACTACTGTCATAGTTAGACCGAGGGTGCAGGGAATTAAACCCTGCACTCTGAATTTATGAATTTATGTTCACAGTTCAGTGCCTATGGAGTAGTGATCATATTTGGCATAACTGGGTTGTTTGGAGTCTTAAGAACCAAAGTAACGGGATTGTTGCTTGTCTTCTCCAATATCTTAAAAATTTTAACATTTGACTAAGGGAAAAAATTTATTTTGAAATGAAAGTCCACTAAGTTCAAATGGTAATTTTGCAATTTTTGGAAAATATTCATTTCCCTATTACCATGGTACCTTGGGAGGTTTGAAAATTTCAGAAATGTTGAAATTTTTGGAAATTATTTTTCTCAAAGAATTTTTTTTTTTGTAAGGAAAATATTTAATGTTCAAAAATATTCTATTTATTGAAATGAAAATGTCATAATTAATTAATTAATCAACAAACACTAAATATGTTGTTGAAGTATTAATTACAACCTATATATGAAGGAGGGGAAATTCCACATGGCTAAATGTGGCTAACAACGCCTTTTTCACTAAGTTATGATGTAACTATGCATACTCAACCTAGAAAGAAAGTTACAAAAAACCAAAAAAAACAACCACCCATTACTACAAATTAGTGTAGAAAGTTGCTTAATTGCAATAGATCACTACATGCACAAGAGAATCAAAGACATGATGAATATGAGTTTCAGAGTTGATGGATTAAGGTTTAAAACAAAAATAAAAAGAAAAGCAGTTACTATTGCTGCTGCACAACATATATGTGAGCAATTTCTTTCAAGTTTCTTTTTTTTTGTTCAACAACCAATATGGTGGTGCAATAATTCTACCACTAAGAACCAGTTAGAGCACACCATGGCCCACAAGACTTTGGATGGAACCCAAGCTCAAGAATCCCGAGATGGTTATTTTTGTTCATTGTAAATCCTGCCACAGTGCCAAAATAAGCTCCCAAATCCTTGGCAAATCCCAGGAAGTTCAACTGGGCTTGGTTGTAACCCAATATGTGCTTCTTTTTCGATATCACACACACACAAGGTGTAGAGTTACATCTTACACCTCACCATTTCATTGTTCAATAAGATGTATCCAAAGCCCTGTGGCAAAGCAACCAAAAAATAGTTCAAATTAACAAAAAGAATGGACAATTGATTTTTAAACACCATTAAACCACAATGCACATTAGGCACATGCCTTGTTCTTTGAACTATTTCATCATTAAAATTTTCACGTTCATCCCACATTAGATCTTCAATTTCATTTCGATTCAATGTCAGTGCCCTTCCTATTTCCCTTTCATCCTCATCTTTTAAAGCATCATCATTGACATCTTTTTCTTCTTAAGCACATTCAAGCCCTTCATTGGTTGGTGGGGATTTGGGGGCTCGATCACTAACAAGAAGGCCGACCACTTCACTGCCATTAGTCCATGCCTTAGGAGCTTTCAAAAGCTTATCGAAGATTATATGGCATTTTGGATTGTTTTGCAAAACAAAACTTCTTTTGGGGTTAAGTCTATCTTTTGCAAGAAAGACTTGTTCAACCTCATTCAGAAATATGAAGGGCTAGTCACTCATGCATCCATCCCCAAAAATTTTAGAGGTGTTGATGGAACATAACAAACAATCTTCAAGTTGAATGGTGTTGTGGAACCACTGCACCTTTAATAATAAGGTCTTGAAGCTTCTAAAATCCACCTCCAAAATCTCCTCAATTATTCCAACATAATCAACCTCTGAGCCATTATGCTCTTCTTTAAACCGACAAGCAATGCAAGAATCACATGTGGTTCGCCATTCATCAACATGACGCACTCAAAAATGCCGCCCATATGACCACATTGCAGTGTAGTTTTGTGCAACAAAGCTGCATCCAACTACAATGTCACAAGTCCACATAAGAATGTAAAAAAATATTAAACTTAGATATTAATCTAATCAAAACCTCATACTTTGAATTAAAATTGAAACAACCCATAAATGCCAACTTTTTCAAGAAATAATTTAACAATAATTGCTCCCCTTACATTGTTTCAATGTTGCCCTTAATGCTACTACCCTTGCTAACATTATTACTACTATAATTGTTCCCACTACCATTGTTGTTGCCCCTACCATTGCTCGTGTCCTGCAATTAGATCAAATGAAATAGAAACCACTAGGTCATATCCTTGAATTTTTTTTTGGTCTAGCATGTTTTACATATCAATAACTATGTTAATGTAGTACTTGCAATGTCATATTCTTTTTCAAACACACATCCCCCACTTTCCTTTCTTGCAACAACTTCTTGATGAATCCACGCAACACAATTTTTCAACTTCTCAGGACATTGTCCTCAGGATGATTTTCTATCCATGTTCCACAATTCAACAACATGCAAGTATAATTGATTTTGCCTTTCATACTCTTTAGTCCATTCTATCATCAACACATATTGTTGGATAACATAGTTGTTGATTTGTTTGTAAGTTATGTCTTCATAACCATCTTGAAATAGTTGCCTTCTCCCCTTGCCAACAACTAATTCCGTTGGTTAAAACCAAACATACACATCAACAACAAATTTAATAAGGTGCTTCAAAACTAAAATGAAAGTTCCGTTTTAGCCACTCACACATAGAACACAAAATAGTTTTAATGATTCTTGAATGTGAATTCTAACTAGCTACAATTCTAGCTAGCATGTGTATGGCCTTCATAGTATTCCTGAATTTGATTTTAGCCTTTAGTTTTTGGCTAGGTCCATACACTCAGTTTCAATTTGATTTCATACACTTCAATTTTTAGAAGTTTATACAGAGTCCAAACACAGGCTAACAAAACAATGAAATCAAGCTAGTATGTTGAAAAGAAGGATCCAGAATATGAAACACAACATTTTAAAATCATTTAAAACATCAAAAATGATGTAACAGATCTAGGTTAAAAAAAAAAGAAGACATAATAAATGTAATGTCAAAAAGCAATAGTCTAAACTTGTTTTCTGTTCATCTTTTTCCTCTTTCCACACCCAAGGTGCATACTTGTCCATGTCTCCAATAATGTTGTGGCAAACTCCCATATTTCTTATACAAGGTAACCTTCACCCATACTCCCTTCTAGTTGGGAGTTTTGTCTCACAAACCCCTTCAAGGTCTTTAGATATCATTCTATGGGGAACATCAAACAATATGAGACAGGGCCTCCTATGGCCACCTCCTCAACTAAATTAGAGATGAGATGGATTTGGTTATCAAAAAAAGATGTTGGAAGTTACATTTCCAAAAGACTCATCACTATGGCAAACTCTATCCTCATGAGATCCAAATCCCTAACATCCACATTCTTGGAGCAAACCCAACAAAAAAGTCTAGCCAATCTTAAACACAGCTTGACGAACCCCTTCTGTTACAAATCCACGTATGGCAATGGGAAGCATAAAACAAATTAGATTACTATAATCATGTGATTTGAGGCTTGAGAATCGGACCATTGAGGCTTGACCATCGGACATTGAGTTGTTCCATGCACCATGGGCAAGCATAATGCCCTTTGGTTTTCAAACCTGAAGAAACCATCAACCTTAATTAATTTAGAACATTCAAACCTTGTAACAGTCTACTCTAATAAAATTCTATTTATAGTTTATAGTAATGGGTTGGTAATGGGCCGGTACAATAAATCCATAATGAGATACAACATCTTATTTTACTTTCTTGACCAATAGTAATAGTTAAATAATCCTTGCAACTTTGCAAAGGTAATGACAATAAAGCTCTCCTCTAAAAAATTCAACCCTAAGACATTAACAATAGTAATAACTAGTGTTCACAGACTTGACATCTTTTGATTAAGTAATGACATTTTATTGACAACAAGGCATTTTGAATTCTTAGCATTTGCAGCCACTTTGTATTGAAGGATTTGTCTCAATAACACTTTCATAGGTTTTTCTACTTTTTGTATCTAAAAAGATAAAGTTTACAAAAATGGGTTGGTACAAATGCATTTTATACCGAAAATTCAAACAATATGTGATGAAGAGATACCTAACATGACCCCAAGCCCAAGGTAGTCATGAAGTGTCCACAATAAAATAACATTCACAATCAGTAATTGGTTAGTAGTAGGTTTTGAAACATTAGTCACTTGAACTCCTTGTGTCCATAAAAGTTGCAATTCATCAATAAGTGGTTGTAAATAGATATCCATGTCATGAACCTGCCTTTTCCTAGGGATGATAAGTGCGAGCCACATAAATGCATTGCTCATTGTCAAATGAGGTGGTAAGTTGTAATTTAGCACCACAACTGGCCACACTGAAATTTTTTATTGTTGTAAAGAATATGGGTTGACTCCGTTGGTTGTTAGACCTAGCCTCAAATGCCTATGCTCCTTTTTAAATTGTGGTCATTGATCCTCCACAAGTTGCCAGGTTTTTGAATTAACAAGACCTCTCATGACTCCATCCCCACTCTTGTTTGCAACATGCCAATCCATCAACATGGCTTTGCTCTTTGTAAGGAAAAGTTGTTTGATATGTGGTATAATAGGCATGTAGCGCATGATCTAACACATACACCAAAAATTACACAAAGTTAAATGGCTTAAAGTTGAATTTTGCCAAAATGGAAAAGACTTCAAGGAATTGCAACATACAAGTTGCTTAACTTGATAGAAGAAATAGAACTATGAGCCTAGATTGACATCAAATTCCAAGCTTTGATGCTCGGATAATTTATGTTTACCTTCTGGGGTGTGCTAACTCCTTGAAGATCTTGCCTATATCAAGGTTCCCCACACATAGGACAATGCACCAATTTTTCTGCCATGCCCCTAAACAAAACACAATCATTCTTGTAGGAATGGATGAATTCACATAACAACCCAACGACTATCAAAATCTTTTTTGCATTTCTATGGGACCCAGGGAGGGTGTTTCTAGGAGGTAACATCTTATCTTTTAATAGCCTGCACACAAAGAAGCCCAATCATGCAACTAAGGAATTAGAAGGCATCTTCAATAAGAATGATGCAACTTTGGTCCACAAATTTCAACTTGTCATTCACTTGAGTAGAACATTGACGCTTGTGTCACTTCAACCATATTTGGCTTGCAAATTGAATAGCAAAAGTGGTGTTGATAGGGTGCTGACATCACTGTTGTCATACAACTTTGTCTGTGTTAATCTTTGAATTGGATTTCTTCATCATTCCCTTGTGGCAAATGAAGGAAATCTTCAATCATCTCTGCATACTCTTCTTCTTCCTTATGTATATCATCATTTGTGTCATCAGTGCTAGTGTCCATTGTTGGTGAAACACCCTCACAAGGTGATGGTGGATTGTCATGGCTTGTAGGTGTATCTTGCAAAAAATCTTGCATTATAAACCTATCCAAGCTTAGAACAATGCCATTTCTCACCCTTGCACATAATCAGATTTCATTGCTTCATTTAAAACAAATGTTAGATTAAACTTACATCATCAACTACAATTGATGGTCCCCATTTGATCATGTGGTTGCGGATGATACTTTCATTGCGAAGATGTAACCCTTTGTAGTGTGCACAAGGACACAAGACTTTTCTTTGTCGCTTTCATTTAACTTTATGTTGTTGCCCTTCATGGCCTGAACTTTCCTTGGATTCCATAATTGCAAAGCTGAAACCTTGTTCACAAAACTGTGTCATCAATTCTAGCCACAACATAATAGAAATGACACAATGAGTGAGGTTATACCTTGTGAAGGTCTCACAAAATACTCCTATGAATTGAATTTTTGCTGCAATTTTGGAAGCAATAGGAAGATTCAACCATACTACTGGCTAACAACAGACCCCACAACAAAGACCAAACAAAGAAAGACAGAAAGGGAAAAGAACAAGGAAAGACTAAGAACAAGTGGGCTTACATAAGCTCCCCACTTACATGACCCGAAGCAAAATCATTCTGAAAATGCCAAAAGCAAAAATTCCAAACAAGAATTTTTCTTTAAAAACCAACCCTTTAGTTCTCTTTAGAAGATTTTTAAAAGGGTAGCCTTTTGCCTTTAGAAAGATAATAAGACTAACCATCTAAAAGACAAAAAACTTCTTACAAGTACAAAGTTTTAAGAATTTGTAAAATTGACTATTGATAACCCATAGTCATTGAGATATTGGAATGAACATGAGGCATTCTAATCATTTCAATACCTGCATACTTTGGTTGAGAGTGTTTGTCAAAAATGTCACAGTATAAACCTTGAGGACTCTGGCTCACAGTTAGATCCAAGAAATTACAAGAGAAGCCTTTAGATGTACAATTCAACTTGCAAGAGGTTTTTGGGTATATGCCGCTACTAAAAGAGTCTTGATTAAGGTACATGAAGTTTTCAAAATCTAAAAAATCAGGAACAAAAAGATCATCCACAAACCTACGAACCAAGGACAAACTATGAAGCACAACATGACATGTGACATACTCTTCAAGAGACACTTAATGAAATCAAACTCATAAGTGAAGAGATAAAAATTTGCCAAATAGACCACACAATTTGTACCCATGGGGATACCAATGAATTGTCTATAAACACCCTGACCAAAACAAAGAAACAAATTGTCTAATAAGAAATCCAATTAAGAGATTAAATCTAGAGCCTCTATAACTTTGAAGCTATGAAGATTTTCAAACAAATTGATCTTTGCTTTACTTTTCAACCACAAAAACCTAAAGTTCAAAGTTGTTTTTTGAAATAGCAAAAACTTAAAACGATGAAGCTTTAACATTCGATTAAATATTTTATTTATCAGAACTCTCATACGAGCTTTTAGATCCACTAGGTCAATTTTTGTGTATAGAGTTGAGAAATCAAAAGACTGCAATAGAAGTGGGGAAGCTTTATCAATTTCAAATCTCGAATGATAAAGATTATTTATTACCGCCACCATTCTTGTAGAGTCACTAAGAATCCAACTACTATCACAAGGAATGTTTGTTTTTTTGAGTTTAGACACCCAAAGGCCATTGACCATAGGAAACTTAGCTTTGAAGAAAGAACATAGCCACTTAAAAACATCAGTCAGAGAACTAGAGCTGGTTGCACAAATAAATCTAGAGTTAATTGGATTTTTATGAAACTTCCAAACTGCACAAAGAAACGGGAGACGAGGGCCGCACTTAACACCTTTAAAATTGTGAGCCTTATTAAAAGAAAGATGAAATTTTAGAATATCAAATTGGGCAAGATTGGAGACCACATATGCACCAGCAAGAGAATTAAGCTCAGAGAAAACAGAAGAAACATAAAACTTTTTACAAACAAACACAAAATTGTTACAACATTTATCCATGTAAGTAATGACAAAGGACTATTGGAGAATCTTTAGGTGATCGAAATCTCCTAAAGGAATAAACAGAGAAGAAATAGAAGAGGTTTGAACCATGAAGGAAGCAGGAGTCCTCTTCTATACAAACAAAAGAACTTTGGCTTTCCATTCACTTAATATCCCTTGAACTCCCAGAAGCTCTTCTTGCTTGTTAACAAACTTCTTTAGACCTTTATCAATAGCTTTTTCAATAGACAACATAGACAAGAAACCCCTTCCGAACTTAGTGCCTATAGAAAAGAGTTCAATTAGGTTGGGCCTTGAAAGGATATTAATGTTAGCAGAAATAACATGACCATGATGGGAATCAACAAAACTAGGGAAATTTTCTAGAAATTTCATAAGGAAAATTCTAACAGTTTTTTAGATTGGGTAAGGACCTCAAATATGACAGTTCTTAGAATGAGGGCCCAACACAAAGGCCCTCCTTGAAGTAGCCATGTTCTAGATCCTTATATCTTACACATAATCAAATTTTGTGTTTTAGGCCCACTTTACACAAGGAGTCAAGGCCAATGTTCAACTCAAATCAAGCATTCCTATTGGTGCAAAAGTTGAAATCAGCCCCAACGGCGTTACACTAGGAGTCAAGGCTGAAATAGAAAAAATCTTTTCAATCTGCCCAAGTTACTAATAAATACAGAACTTTATGGCCTTGTATTGGCCCCTAGGCTGAAAAAAAGGATACCATGGAATTTGGGAAACCAATTTGCAACCCTTGGGGCCAATGTTCCAGCATTTATTTATTACTATCCTGATGTCAATCTTCTAGCATTTATTAGTAACTTGGGGCCAAACAACAAGCCAAAAATGCTCAAAGTTGGCCCCGAGTTTTTTTGGCCTTAACTCCTAGTGTAAAGTGGGCCTTATTCAAGCAGTTTTATAAGTGTTTTCCTGAGTGAGATAGGCAACCATTTACTGGTTTTATATTCGATGTTAATTTTCATACAAATCTAGGATTAATGAAGGAGCCTAAAATGTGAATTGATGATAAAAAAGGAGTCTAGAACAAGCCCTAGAAAAACTGGTTACCACTTAACAAAATGACAACTCCACCTACTAGGGTGTTGTAGAATCCATACTATGGCATTAACTTCCCCTTTCCTTATTTAATATGTTCCTCACGGCAGGAGGGGGTTTGGGAACTTGATGTTCCCCTTGTGGTTCGCCCTCTTAGGTAGTTCTTTTGTCTTTTGATGTGGGTCCTTCCACTGTGTTCCTTGTATTCCCCCTTTTTTGGGTGCTTTGGTTTATTTATGATTGGCAGGTTTTCATCACATTAACTGCTAACAACTAGACAACTAATAGCAGAAGCGAATGAGCAAAAACAAATAAGGACGCTTCCTTTTCCCCACCAACAAAAACCCCCCCAAAAAAAGCAGCTAGAAAGTTGAAGAGGATGACCGCTTTCATAACCACCCATGATGTCATCTATTGATGAGAGCATTGCTTAGTTTAGTAAGCACATGAGGGAAGCACTAGATAACACTCACATTCCCTACAACACTATGTCCCACATACTACATACCCACCTTACCTTTTAGTTTGAGATTTGAATACTCAATTAAAAAGACTAGAATAGGGAGGAATCAAAATGGAGAAAGCATGTTACTACACACCCACCTTACCTTTTAGTTTGAGATTTGAATACTCATTTAAAAAGACTAGAATAGGGAGGAATCAAATTGGACAAAGCATGTGGGAGAGCTTTGGTGGGATTGGTGGAGGGAATAACCGTAACCCCATTGACCCAATAGTTACAAGCAATGTGGAACTAACCATGATGAGAATTGAGAAAAGTGTGGACAAGTATGTAATACATATGTATGTATGTATGTATGTAAAAAGTGTTATCCTTGGCCACAGTGAACTAGCACCCACTAATGCCCTGTGAAGGATGGATGGTAAGTGGTCAGGAAATAGTTTTCTGTTGGGTTCCAGCTCCTTAGCTAACCATGGTGGTTAGCTTGGTTGCTTTTTTTTCCTACCTACTTACTAGCAACCCACAAGCAAGTTGTTAGTAAGTAGGTAGTAAAAACAGCCCTTACCTATGTATAGACCATCTACTTACCTAGTAATTACCTAATTTTCTACCTATATATAAGACCTATTTCAACAGAATTGGTTACCAAGGGTGAAACCAAATATTAACTCAGTTGAGGTTCATTCACAACTGAATAATAAGGGGCATCTAGTGGATGGTGTGCTGCTGGGTGCTGGTTCACTGTGGCTGTTATGTTATCCTTATGGTGGTACCCCACCTACATCAAACTGGTGGGATTATTGGGTCCCAGTTTAACCAAAACTGGGATGAAAACAGTACAGAGGAGAAAAAGAAGAGGACCAATCTAGTCTTCGTAAACCATATTGATCCTTAGAGAAATTTCACTTTCAAAAATTTCATCCATATTGATCCTTAGAGAAATTTCACTCTCAAAAATTTCATCCATATTGATCCTTAGAGAAATTTCACTCTCAAAAATTTCATCATGACCATGACGGGAATCAACAAAACTAGGGAAATTTAAGATTTAGAGAATGATCATAATGCTAATTTTAGTCCAGCTGTTTCAAATCTACAAATGCATACTTGTACTCTGTAATGCAATTGTTGATGAGCCAACTATATCACATGCTGAAGAAGTGCCACCTACTGACCATTCCATAACCTTCTCCATGACCATGCATTATCCAAATTTGAATATAACGAAGAAGGTTGCGCAAGGGTACCTCATACCAGTGGGCATCACAGACGATTGGCCTCCATATATGGAGGATCGGTCAGCTGAAACTGTGGCATTTGTTAACCTTCTTGCTGTGTCCCACTGATGGTGGCAATGGTGAACTCGGTGCTCATATCCACTTGAAATCCCTGAGCGCATCCTCACAGCACTATTCAAAGCTCAGAATGGACAAAAACATAGGGTATATGTATATGTGTATTGTCTATTTTTAAGACACTTGCACCACACAAATTGCAGTCCAGCACAACTGATGCAGGGTCAAAAGCAACAGAATGGAGTACCTTCACTTGGTTGTGTCCACAAACCTGCTATGGCTTGCCTCAGCCATGTATCATGACAATTGGGCATGGTTCAAGGGATATCCCTGTATTTTCTGTGACAGTGCATCCATTATTCTTTGTGGATGGCACTACAAATCGTTCCCATCAACAATGTAGGGTAGGAACCATGGGTCCCAGCCACAAATTGCTATAACAAGAGTGGGGGGACACGCCAGACTCAGAAACAGAAATACCCAACAATAGCAGAACTTTGAGAAATGAATCCACAAATTTTTTGAAGTTGACCTAATAAAATTATGGGCATTGGCAGCCTTAGCAGCCTCGAAGATTTCTGCCTCAGTGGCATTCTCCCGCCCATACAGGATGTTCTCTCGAATCATTCCAGCGAATAGTCTTGGCTCCTGGCCAACTAATGTAATGTGGTGTCGTAGTGTTTGCAGATGTAGACGTTTGATATCCTTTCCATCAATTCTCACTTCCCCCTTCAATGGGTCATAATAATGCTCAATTAATCTAATCATAGTTGATTTTCCTGACCCACTCTGCCCAGCTAGTGCAATGCTTCGTCCCGCTTTCACTCTAAGTGAAAATCCTACCATTAACACAAACAGATGATGACAATCCACTCAGAAGGTTCGAATATACAGATTTCATGCTCTACATCTCATCAGATTAACCCCTAAACACCCCATAAGTCAAAAATGGCTTTATTGGGAATCCTAAGTTGATGCAGCAAGCAGAAATATTATTTTTTAAAAGAAAATCTTATTAGGCTAGGTGACATTGCATGTTGCGCCTGCGATGTCAAAGAAAGTGAAAAAAAGAAGTTGTTGAAGGATCACTTTATTCCCCTTTTCAAAAGATGAAGCTGAATACCACAAATTTCATTACCTGATAATTCGCCTTGTGGTTCATGTTAAGCAACACCTCTTCACTTGTATTAGAACTAGGGTTGTGTTGAATAAGAAGTGTGGGCATTGATTAGTTGGTTGGGACAACAATTGATCAACCTAAGAACCATGATTGAGCATCTGATGGTGGTAGATTTCAATATCACTGGGAGAGTAGATAGTTGCAATAGTGCTTCACATCGGTCAGTGTAGGCACCTAGCATAGCTAAAAGGGGTGCAAGTGGTAATTGTGCCAATGTGTTTGGACATGAGTTGTTCTTCCATGCAGACAACCCCTTTGTGAGTAGTATGCAATTGCTCAACAAACACTTGTGCTGCACTTTCCACTTTTGCACTTGCATCGTTCCTCCACTTCTTCTCACACGAGGTTGATCCCTTTCTTCCCACAATGCAGCTCCCTGCTCCAATTCTCCAACTCCGTTTGCCCTCATTGCTTCCAACACAACAACACCAAACAAAGCATCGTCTTCTTCCGGTGGTCCAAAAAAACAAACCAATAACGATAACTCACTTTCTATTGTCAAGTGGAGAGGTGAAGTAAGCATGTTGAAACTACTCCTATTGTTGTTATTGCACTGGAGCCTAACTTTGCGGTAATTCAAAATGAAGCTTCATGATTTAAAATTTTTTGAAAAATTTGAGAATAGGGATGCAATAGGTGCAATACAAATTCTTGGCATGTCATCAAGCTTGATAGGGTAAGGAAAAACACTGTTAGGAAAACATGTTAAGGCACACCGCCAAGCTTGATAGGGTAAGGAAAAGCATTGTTAGGAAAACATGTTAAGGCACGCTGCCAAGTTTAATAGGGTAAGGAAAAACACTGTTAGGAAAACATGTTAGGGCATGTTGCCAAGCTTGATAGGGTAAGGAAAAACACCGTTAGGAAAACATGTTAGGGCACGCTGCCAAGCTTAATAGGGTAAGGAAAACATGTTAAGGTAAAGAGAGGAAAAACAAAAAGGCGAGCCATGTTAGGGTATCATGTTTTTTTGCTTTTTCTCTCTTGTGTTGCAAGCGTTCTATGCTTTTGTTGTTTTTTCTTGTTGCCATTACAAAGAGTGGCGATGGGATACAACCACAACAACCACGAGCAAGTGAAGGACGAAAGTGTTGTTGTGATAGCTTAGCCATGGAACATGTATTTGGATCTCTAGAAAACCAATAAACCTTCCCCTCGCATAACCTGGTGAGTACTTTATTACTTTGTTTTTTCTCCAAACAAATAGAAGGAAACACAAAAGAAAACAAAGATTAATGAAAAAAATGTCCTTAAACTATCCTTTTGTGGATAAGCTTGTTCTTCTTTAATTTTAAACATAATATTGTTTCGATTGATAGGTTCTCAGAACTATTTGTGACCTGAACAACATCTGTGACATGCAGGTACAGAGTTCTAGGTTTTGATTCCCTGAAGCAACAGCTTTTGAACATGGTCTAATTCCCAGTTGTTTATATTTATTTTACATCACATGTGTGTTGCAAAGTTTTGGTTTAAAGCGATTACTAAATGTTGTTTTGTTTTTCTATTTGTTTATGTTAACATGTTTTTTTTTTTGTTGATATATGCAATCTGATTTGTAGTATCCTAGTGGTGATTCTAATGTAATCACCATCAAGAAACATGATTATGAAACACTGGAACCCAAGCAGTTCCTTAATGACACCATCCTCGACTTTTATTTGAAGTAA